>Ga0209500_10000008_pt1 | contig 214793 bp, 274 predicted proteins | sample S_140212_EF_Meta_FD_187323 | JGI IMG/M metagenome (GOLD analysis project Ga0209500, IMG submission 187323) | Freshwater microbial communities from Lake Simoncouche, Canada to study carbon cycling - S_140212_EF_MetaG (SPAdes) (version 2) | ecosystem: Environmental > Aquatic > Freshwater > Lake...
TAGATTATATAGTAAAGCGATATTCTGTCAAAAATCGGCGAAAATTGCTACCTACCCAGTGAAAAATTTAGTGGATTGGCGAAAAGACCAGTATAAGGATTCCTTAAAGACGCGAAGCTGGTCTTATATTAATCAGTACTAGGTCTACACAGATACAGTACTATGCCCATACAGACACGGTACTCTATCTTAAACAGCAAATATATCTTGCTTTGAATCCAGAATTAGAACAAATCCAGATTTGATATAAGACATTTTGAGATAGTTGTTAAGAATCAAATGAAAATTATTTTTGCTTTAAGAAGAGTTTCCCAAATTGCTTTAAAAGATAAAATTTAGCCATAAAAACGGATTCTAGATTTTCAGATTTAGTGGGGAATGGGGGAAGTAGGATGCGTTAAGAGCGGCTCAATGAAGTCAGCGGGCGTTAGACAATCTGAAGTGCGAAAGCCTCCCCACCATTTTTATTTGAAAACGAAAACTCTATTTCATAGAAGCATATACTAAACACAATGGACTATGACCGTGAATGGGAAGCCAATGAAGCTAGCCGCGATTGGGAGGAGAGCGAACAACGTTATCCTTCTAAACCGTGGCAAGATGAAATGAGAGATGAGATTCTTCTAGGTCTCACCAAGGAACAACATGCTCGTCTCAGAGAACTTTACAACGCAAAGGAAGCTTGGAAATCCAAGAAAGATCCAATGCTGGTCAAAGGCTTCGCAATTGATGCTGTAATGGCTGATAAGGCTTATGTAGAGTTTGTCTCTAACTGGCCTGGACTCATAGATGTATACGATGGTGTGTAAAAAAACGGAATTTGTAAACATAAAGTCAAAGTTTTTCAGGAAGCAACCTATGAGACAATGAGCTCTAAATTGTTGGTAAGTTCGGCCATTCACGAACTCTTTGCTCTGACGGGGCATTGTGATATGGGAGATTAGTCTGGGTGTACGCTGAGTGCCGACTTTCTTATCTCTAAGGGCTCTAGGTGAAATATCCCAGAAGATCCCGAGTGGCTAGTACCTAGATGCTAGTACATGTAAGACTACACGGCTACGAGAGGGTTGAATGAGTTCCTGATAGAGAGTGATGAATCAGGGGATCCGGAGGTGTAGATTAGAAAAACATGCGTTCCAACAACGTGTGATACAACAGTATTGGCGCGGTAGGGGCCTTTTTCACTGCCAGAAAAACGGATTCTTAAATTATAAGATTTCTAGTTAGTGGGACGCTGTGAAACCGGGGCGGCCTATAAGAGGTGCGGGTTAACAACTCGCCAGTCAACAACATGCCGCAGACCTACGGGTGCTGGTCTCAATTCTTTAGTGTCGCTTAGACACACGGTTAGCCGTTATGCTATAACGCCACAGTGACGGATTGGATTCGCGCTGTGTTTTTTATTTTCAGGTTGATAACCTAGTATAACAAATGCTTCTGTATTTCCGTATGTCTGAAATTCCGGAATTGTTCACAGTATATGATTACAAGCAATTACTAAAACATATTGAAGAACATTTTAAGCAAGAGTGTGAACTTCAATTTATTAATCCATACAATGTTGAAACATTCTACAATCCAGAAATGAATGAAGGTCTGATTCGTTATACAAAGGATGAAGTTTATCATGTAGACATTAGAAAAACGGAAATGAATTATGGTAATGACTTTGTCACCATCAACTTCTGCCATGACTAGCTTGTGGGATTGCTTTCGAACCTTTCTTAAACGTAGAAACGCAACCAGGATTCAGACTGTACAACTTCTCCAAACCAAGGAGGAAATTGAGACTGACGGTCTCAAGATAAAGATTCCAACAGAACCGTCATATAGCTTGTGTCGATGGTGTAAAAACTACTACACAAGTCGCATAGTTCCAAAAGACTGCCGCTGTAACAAGTCTCTCACAGATAGTAAATGAAGAAAGACCTAGTTGACAAGCTTATATCACAAGTTAGCTGGAAAATAGGGGGGTTTAACACACTTCCAATTTTTTTTGGTACTGTCATGGCGCTAGTAGACATCTTCATGATGTCATTTGTAAAAATGATTCATCAAGGCACATTGCCATCATCATGGGGAATTCCTTTATCTCTATGTATCTATGCTTTAGAACCCCTAATCTTCCTCAAGGCAATGAAATATGAGGGTATGGTAGTAACTAACCTAGTGTGGAATTTAATGTCGAATGTTGTTGTAACTCTACAAGGTATATTCATCTTTGGCGAATCAATTAAAGGACTCAGATGGCTAGGTATTTGTATGTCTCTAGTATCTCTTTGCTTAATGGCTTATACTGATGAGTAAAAATGGATTTCATCAAAACTAGATTTGTTCTAATCAAAACCATGGTCGATAAGGTCATACAAGACGCGCACGCGCAAAAGGGCGTCTATCTTGGGATTGATTTCAGGAAACACAACGTTTTCTGTAACTATCCCAGATATGCCAACAAGCCTTGCTTCTTCATGGAGACCACAGCGTCTACAATTCAAGAGGCAAAGCAGCGCGGCGAGTTTCGTCACCTCAAAATCGATAAGGGTACTTACTTTGACTACACACCAGGTGTGAGCAAGAAGTTCGACACCCTTGCTGAGTGGGCTAGCAGCCTTCCACCTGGCGCAGAAGTCAGGTTTGGCTTCCAGCGCTTTGACGGAAAACACTCGTCATTCAGCATGAGGGAGGTCATGTACATTCTTCAGCAGCCATCACTTCCCCAACAGGACGTAGTGATGGATGGGCTTACGGGGGGTATTCAGCAGCTCAGCATGGGCGCTGGCGGGGGGACTGTGACTATCACAGTAACCTTCATCCCGAAGTAGATTTATACGGAGTACAATACTCCAATTTTTATAATTCAGAACCACGCAGAGTTTTAAACAGAATGAAATCAGTCTTCATCTTACTAATATTATCCAAGGTATCTTGATAGCAAGGATGACTACCTAGGTATAAGGGAAGATACTTGAGAATAATCTTTTTAATTTTCAGAAAACGTTCATGAGTAGGGAAGTAAAAATATTTCAACAACAAATCCTTTTCTTCTTTCAATTCAGATTTAAAAACAATTCCGGAATCAAGATAATCTTTTTGGACAAGTATCTTTGCGTCCTGAGTTTTCAGAGTATTGTAAATGTATGTGTTCAGAAAATATTCATCTAGACCATATGGGAATGAAGAAGGTTGTTTGCGAGTGTTTCCAATATTAATTTCATCAATCTTATCTTTCAACTTTCCATCATGTACTCTATTTAAAAATCTAGTTAATAAGCCACGGTCAAATTTCATTCTTGAAATAAATCGACCAGCTAAGATAGTATTTTTTGTTCCCCAAACCTTTCGTTCATAGCAAGAATAAGTTGATATCATAAAATCAATATTATTTCGAACAACAGTATTGTACAATTTAGGGTCAATGTATCTGTCTGGAATATCAATATCAGATGACCATACTGTATCTAAATCTTCAAACATGGGTAAAAACCTAGTAAACGTTCCAAACATTCCAACGTGGCCTCTACCTTCTCTAAATTGAGGACAATTATAATGTAAAACAGTTATTTGAGAGTTATCACCAACTAGTTCCAAAACAAAATCCTTTGCGGTATCATCTGTATAAATTCTCACTTCAAATGAGCTGAGAACCTTTACTTGAATAATAAATCTTCTTAAATTTCCCTTATATTGGGCAAAATCTCGGTATGAATCTCCAGTAGTAAATAAGCAGCAAGATAGAACGTTTCTAGATGCCTTTCCTTGTTTGAGAACTGTGATCTCAATCTGAGACATACTTATGTAATATTGTGAATAAAAACGGATTACTGCAATCCTATGTTACTTCATTTATCACAATATGGACCACCGCCTAATGCTTGAACAGCTTTTGCGAGTTCAGATCGAGGAGTACCTACTTAAGGCACAGCAGCTCAACGAGCTTCTGACCCTTGTTCTGGCTTCACAACCTGCTGCTCCACAACCAGCACCAGACTCGGATAATCCACCGATTGACCTGTCTTTTCTAGACTAGTTTAACCGGAAATTTTTCAATTGGATTTTTGGCTTTAATTCATCTCGCACAGGTAATACAATGTTTCCGGAAAAGGAAGGTATAGACTATTCAAAATTACAGATGACTCCAGAAGGAGAATATAGTATGACAAAACGTGGCGATAGTATCCGAATAATTGAAAAAATGAAGGAAGTTGTAGGTTCTCTAGATGATAAACGCATTACAGATTTAACAGGGAATGTTGGAGGTGATACAATCATGTTTGGATTACATTTTAACAAGGTTGATTCGATCGAGTATAACCTAGAAAACTTCAATGCGTTGAAAAATAATGTTAAAGTATTCAAGCTAAAAAATGTGAACTTACACTTTGGAGATTCAACTATACTCTATAACTGGAATACAGACATACTATATATTGATCCACCATGGGGAGGACCCAATTATAAGACTCACACAAATCTGGATTTGTTCTTAGGTGAAACCAGGATAGACTTATTCGTCAAAAAAATTCTAGAAGAAGAATGGTGTCCAACGTATATTTTTCTGAAACTTCCAAAGAACTATAATTTTAAGAGACTCCAGTTTAAGGGTATTATAAGGCATAAATTTATTATTCGAAGTTTTATATTAGTTGCTTTAGAAACGGATTTTGGTTCTAGTACACAGAGTGAATAAAATATGGACAAGCTTGAGCAAAAAGCAATAGACGGCCTGCTCATGCTTGGGAGTATTCCTAGAGCACATAAGATCTATGCTGATCGCTGTAAAAGACTTGAGTTGGCCAGAGAAGCTACCAGAGTAAAGAGAGCTAAGTTTCTAGAGATCATCGAGGCTCGCAGGCTTCGAATGAAGAAGATGTGGCAAAAGAAGAATTGCCCGAAAGGCAAGAAGATTTGCCCGAAAGGCAAGAAGAATACCTAAAACGGATTTTTCAATTTTAGGTATTTTTCCTAGATAAAACAATACAATGCAGTGTGTTGGCATAAAGAAGGACGGTGTGCGGTGTAACGCGCTTGTGATCGGTGACGCCGGTCCCATTAGGTGTGGTACGCACATGAAGACCTTTAACAAGGTCGGCCCCAACCAGATTCGCCGCATTGAGTTAGGTTATACTCACAACAAGGTGAGATGTGAAACTCACAACCGCTTCAGGACACTCATACATCAGCCAGATCTGACTGATGTAGAGTACGACCGTCTTAGACGGGAAAGAGCCCATGAAGAACGCGAGAACGTGATCACCTTCCAGCTGCAGATCAATGCGTTGGAAGATGAGATTAACCGTGAGATTGAAGCAAACGGCGGCGTAGATGCTGACCGTCCATTCATTGAACGAGAGCGCAATCGTCGCAACGGAATTATGCGCGCCATTATTGAGCGCAGAGCAGCAGTGCGAGAACAGCACCGCTTATGGCAAGAAGAGCAGCAAGCCCAACCAAGAGTTGTAGGCCTAGCTGCTTTTGTGGCTGACCGCCAGAACGTCCACACAGCTGTGGTCGTACAAAAAGTCAAGGACTCTGTGGACAAGATTCTGCAGATTCCAGTGCCTCCTGAGTACCAGGGGTCACAGAGGACGCTCGGCGAGATTATCGTCGAGTGCAACATCCCGGACGCTGCTACCCTGCAGATGTCCGTGAAATACTGCTCACTAGATGACATCTATGACCTGGGGCATGGCATTTACCGCCGTGTCCTGGACTGTGTGTGGCAGTTCATCAAAACTTCTCCCGACTCGGACGGCCTAAAACGCATCCTAGCGACGGAGATGACAGACAACATTGGCATGTGCGCCCAGGGGAACCTGAGCCGCTTGTGCAACATCCTATCCGGTTACCTGGACGGGATTAACATGGACGTTAAGTCCAAAAATGTGCTCTTGGCAGAGCGCTTGGCACCGCTGGAACAGCTGGCGAATTACCATGCACGCATCGAGCAAGCCCGCGCCATCTTTGAGGAGTTAGAAATTCCTGAGAATGACCGCGCAGTCTGGCTTGAGCCCCTACAGGAGGCATAATATGGACATCTGTCCAATTTTTTCTTGTCAAACAGACGAATTTTACATTCCAATTAGATCCCATTCTTCATTAATCTGGGTTTCTTCAAAAGAGTTCAGAACAGAATGATGAGATACAATCATTCCAACACGAACATTCAATTGACGAATGAATGATATAGCATCATGAATACGTTTACGAACATCTTCATCAGACTCATCATCCTTGCGCGGCCCCAGATTATTCATACCAATACGCTGAATAACTGTAGCTGAATCAACAACGTAATCGCCGATACGTGTACAATCTGGATGTGTAGATTCTAGGAGAATATCAACACACAAATCCATTGTCTTGAAATCTCCCAGAGTGGCATTCTTGCTTTCAGCTGAAACTAGAATGATAGGCATGCTTATAAGATATAGTTAGCCTACATGTAATTCCATTTTGGAAATGGATTTTATACCTTACAACAAATTAGAGTAAAACCATGGAAGTATACAAGTATTGCTGCGATTGCTGCGATGAGTGTATAATTGACGAGCGAGATTGTTTTCTTTATGAACCTCTTGAGCTCAAAGTCTGCGCACACTGCTTTGAAACCTTGTGTGGTGCTCCAATTGACGCGGATGAAGTAGACAACCTAGCAGACATGTTAGGCGAAATGTCTACATCTTAGGCGTATACGAAAAGAAATACTTCATAAAAGCAGACGACTGCTTATTTTTTGACAGTTTATCATATAAGTCTGACTTCTTACGCATTAAATCCGTGAGCTCTTCTTGTTCACCCAGACAACTTATTGGAGTCAATAACTTAAATCTGCGTCTAGAAGAATTATTTGCTATTTCCATTAATTTGTGAGCAGTACAAACAAGTCTTTGCCGAGAAGTGTGTTCTAGAAATTCTTTGTCAGCATACAGCATTGCGAAAAAGAAGTTTAATAAGGTAGGAATAGAAGCAACTCTTAACCCAGACGTTAATTTGTTATAGCTATGACATGCTATTGTTTCAAAAACACGAACCAATAACTTGTTACCATGAACTATATCTGCGTGAGCAGGTAATAATTCCCCATACTCTTCAAATTCGCGCTTCCTTACTTCACCTCTACCAAAGATACTAATTAGTTCACGATTTATTCTATCAAAGTGCTTGGGTTCTACAAGTAAATCTAGGGGTAATTTCCATTCGTCTTTTCCAGATTGAATAGTACTTGCGTTGAATCCTAATAAAACTACTTGATTTTTTAATAAGAGTGTTTCTAGTTTATCTCGAATTTCTGGTGTAGCATATTCTTCATTTATTGCAGCATCCGAAGTTGGACAAATAACTGGATATTCATCATTTAAAAGACTTATGCGCTTAAAGACTTTTTTCCAACGTTCAACATTACCTAGTGGACGTGACAATTCTAGATAAACGGACATACGCAAATAATTCGGGGGAACATACCTTATTCCATCTTTCACCACACTATCATTCCATAATCTGGAAAAAATAGGTTTATTCAAATGGCTAACATCTGCTACAGGAATGAAATCAGCAAATACCTTGAATGTGCCAAGATGTATACCAGGTTTAACTTGAATGTTAACGATATCTTCCTTTGCTAGTAAGTCGGCAATCATCTTAGAATGTTCTTGAGGAGTTTCAGAAAAGAAGTCGTAATCAGGTATCTCTACATCTGGGTCGTAAAATTGCTTTTCCCTAGGAAGTAAATTATTAATTGCCGTCCCTCCATAACCTAGGACACGATGTGTCTGCATGAATTTTTTTACGATACCCATCATTTTCCGAATAATTGGTTCGCCGGCATTACGCCTATCAATTAGTTCTTGAGCTTGAGCTGCTGCTGCTTCAATCTCCTCCATTATATATTGAAAACGATTTCTTACTTTTGTTTTATCCACTGTCAATAAGAGGGATGCCGAAGAGACCGACACGTGAATGTGCTAAACAACGCAAGGCTAGCGCCGATTTGACCGACGATGATCGTCAGAAAAAGAAGCGCACTCGTAAGGCATCTGAAGATGTTATCTGGGTAGTTGATACTACAATTAATGCAGAAGACGATGATGATGATTCAACATATGTTCCAGATGAAGACGACCAGGAAGGATACGAAGCCTTCCTAAAGCATATGCTGAAAAACATGACAGTAACTCAAGAACCACCAGCTCCCAAGAAACGAGCATCAAAGAAGGGGCTAGAGCCTGCCCTAGAACTGACTAAAAAAGAAGCACAATACTTTGAAGGTCTATCTCTAGAAAAGAAGCGTGAACTGAATGAATACATGCTGAAAATTAAGGCATTTGGATCTGAATCAGAAATTCCTTTGAAGTTCCAGATTATTAAACTCCCTGTTTCTGAATATGTCAAAACAGCTGTTCTAAAGAAAGTTAAGGCAATTGAAGATGATTCAGGTGAATCCTATAAACTAAAAAACTGGATTGATGCCTTTCTACGTATTCCGTTTGGAAAACATGTTCCACTACCTGTTCAACTTTCAGATGGACGAGAAAGATGTTCAGCATTTATGCGTGAATCCAAAAAAGTTTTGGATACAGCTGTATTCGGAATGCCTACAGCAAAGACCCAGATTATGCAGGTACTAGCCCAATGGATAGCAAGCCCAACATCTATAGGTAATGTTATTGCTCTACAAGGCCCAGCAGGTGTAGGAAAAACATCTATTGCTCGTAATGGAATTGCCAAGGCTCTACACCGTCCGTTTGAGTTCTTCTCTCTAGGTGGAGCATCAGATGTTTCTACATTTGTAGGTCATTCATATACATACGAAGGTTCAATGTGGGGACGCATAGCTGATTCCTTAATGCAGGCTAAGTGTATGAATCCAATCATGTACTTTGATGAACTTGATAAGATTTCTGGAACTCCACATGGCGAAGAAATAGCCTCTATGCTAATTCATCTAACGGATAGGTCACAAAACACACAATTTCATGATAGGTACTTTGCTGGAATTGATTTTGACGTTTCTCAATGTTTATTTGTATTCTCATTCAATGATATTAACCTAGTAAACCCTATTCTGAGAGACAGAATGCAGGTAATTCATTGTGCTGGTTATACAGCAAAGGATAAACAGTTTATTCTGGAAGATTATGTATGGCCAGATTTACTTAAGAGACTCAGTTTTAACACTGAAGATATTCTTCTCACAGATGAAGCATCTAAATTTATTATTTCAGAATATTCTTCAAAAGAAGAAGGAGTGCGTACTCTAATCCGAACTGCTGAAGCAATTATTACTCGTCTGAATATGTTACGTATCGCAGACGAGGAAACCATGAAGGATTATAAGTTTTATACTAAGGTTGAATTTCCCCTAAAACTGAATGAAACACTAATTAAAACCCTGCTGGCTGAATCTGTAAAAGAACCTGAAACATGGAGGTCAATGTATACCTAGGTACCAAGAGGAGCATGAGGAAAGGAGTTAACGCAGCCCGGACATGTTAAAGCTCCAAATTGATAAGTTTTTCTATTTTCATTGCTTTGAACGATTGAAAAATCAACAGGTACTGTGAATTTACCCGCACCTGTAGCATTACCACGATATTCTCGATGTAATCCGATCTGCTTTAACCTGCGAGTATAGTCAGACGCATCTCTAGGTGGAATTCCATTTGGAATACCTGAACTGCCTGTAACAAAGCCATATCTTGTTCCAGCATTGTAGACTGTAGAATTTAATCCTTGAGAACTCATTTGCCATTCCTACAGGGAATATTTATTACTGGAAGTCTTGCTGGGGGTGGGGTAGTATCCGTAACTATATCTGGGTTTGGTAGTTGTGGAACAGAAATAGCATTACCAACATAAGCCTTAATAAGAGTTCCTTCGGAAATTTCTTGGTCAACAATAATTGGCCCATCATCAGTTTGTTCAACTACTTTTACAACTTGGTCTGGAATTGTTGCTGAACAGTTAGGGTCATTCTCTGCTCTAAACGCAATATACCGATAACGATTGCCATTGCTATACAAAACACCTAGGTCAAGTTTAGAAGTATCTTGAGATTGAAGGTCATAAGCATTACTGCTAATACCAATGTTAGTTTTTTGAGCTACAACTTGAGAAACAGATGTATTTTTTGCCACGCGAGGATATCTAGGTTGAATTGGTGTAGGCGCCCAGGATGGTCTTACAGTTTGAACATAAACATTAGAAGGTATATCTGATGGTGAAAAAGTACTTTTCATTTAATATAATGAAGGATTACTATTCAGACCTACCGTATTATGTCTTATGTTTTCTTATTGTAGCAGGTGTAGTTGTATTTACTAGAAAGATTGAACATCTGACAATGGAAGAAGTGGATGAAAAAACTGGGAAATTAATGAAACGCGTTGACACACTTGAAGATGAATATAAACAACTTCAAGTAAAACTTGATAATCAGGGTAGCAAGATGGAATTTGCTTCAAAGCAAGCCGAAGAAGCGAGGGCATTTTTAAACCCTACTGATTAAACCAACTCATATCAAAATAATTAGGAAATACTTGGTCTTTTTCATCACCAGTTGGAGGATGTTCGGCAGCTCGTTCTAAGACTTCACTTCCAGCTAATACTCTAGGATGATACTCAAGACGAACAATTCTACCAGCAAATCCTCCAGCAGGAGAATTTAGAACACTTCCAGAATTCTGTTTAGGTATATGTGTCAGAATATGGTGAGCATACATGATACCATTAATGTATACATCAACTGCTTCCTGGTTTATATTAATAGCCACATGAAGCCATTTCTTTGCTGGAACACCTACCACTGAAATAGTTTCCTGGGAACCATATGTATCAATCTTTACTAGAAGTGTATTAGTATTCGAATCAATAATTAGTGCTGGACAGGCAACACTTAGATCCGCCGAACCTTTAACAAAGATAACACGCGGTTGTCCAAATTTATACGCAAAATCATCAATACGTAACCATCCGGTATAGGCAAACTCTATTCCTGATGGACGATTAGATAAGGGCAATTTAGTACTATAAGGATCTTCTTGTTTTCCATCCTTTATCGTATCTACAATTACATTCCCAGGAGTTATTGACCTCAAAAAATAATAACAGGCAGCTAGAACTGCCACAGTTACTACTACTGGTACCACGTAGTCCATTGTTTATTAGAACCCATATTTTGTTACTACTTTTCCATTAGTATCCTTAATTCCAAAAGTTACCTTATAATCGGTATTAGTTCCTGGCACACTACAAGGTACTCCAGAATTAAAAAAGCTTTGAGCATCATTTGGTACAAGAAGTTTATTGTAATGATAAAATCCACACATCCATCCTGAGAATCCACCATCCTTATTTAGCGTGACTGATCCAGTTACAGGTTTTGGAACTCCGGTTAAGAAGCAGGATTTCACAAGTCTTCCATTCAGGTATACATCTAGATTACGAGTGGATACAGTTACAGAAACCGCTAACCATGTTTGAATAGGAATATTAGGTACTTCGCAAATAAATACATCGTCAGTTGCTCCTGAATGTCCAGCTGGAGCAGGTTCTGCCTTAGAAGAATCGGATGAAGGAAACACAGACACACTAATTTTTAAAGTGTTATCTGTAGGATGTAAGGTTACTGCTGGGTTCATAATAGCAGAATTAGTAGCATCACTGCGAGACATGACATGCTTCTCTTCTCCAAATTTATAGTTCCAATCAGATACGTTCATCCAAAACTGGTATCCATAAGCACCTTCTTCGCCATTTTCGGGTACTGATACAGTTGATACTTGTTTGGCATCCTTTGCTGCTGACATTAAATTTTTGTTATTCCACCAAGATGATGGTTTTCCAGTAGCCTCTGTTTTTACGCTTGGGATGATATCAACCGTCTTACCATATTCTACAGTTACTGAGCCAGGGTCTTCACCTGGGTACTGATAGGTTATAGCTAGACTTTCAGATTCAGATAATCCAATGGTACTATCTGCTCGAATATGTAATTCATTAGAAGCTACTCTATCAATGATTTTCTGTTTTACATCTCTACCACCAGCAGTAGCACTTGTAATGCTCAAATCTTTACCAGAACCTAATGGAGCTCCAGTAATTTTAAAAGATGAAACCCATGGATAGACGTAGTAATATAAGACATATGCGATTACACAGAAAAACAGTAGCCAACTTACTATTGAAAAACCAGCTTGATAAGCAGCCATACTTGCCCAGGTAGCATTTAATTGCTTGCTAGCTGAATCAATGGTTGCCTTTACCTGATCCTCATACTGTTCAATATCGGGGAGCTGGGCAGTTAACTTTGTAGCATCAAAAACTGGCGCTTGAACTTGTGGAACTGGTCTTGATGGTGAGCTTCCCATTTGTATGGAAACCCGAAGTAAAAAATGGACAGACTTAACTACAATAAGAATTAAACAATTAATGTACTGTAATAATTGTGGAAAAAGAGGTCATGTATTTAAATCTTGTATTGACCCTATCACATCATACGGAATAATTTTAATTGATAAGCCACGATTACCAGTTAAAGATTCTCCAAACATGTTGATGATCAGAAGAAAGGATAGTATGTCATTCACGGAATTTCTACGTGGAAAGTATGAAGTTGAACAATCTGAGTATGTAGTAACCCTGCTTTCAAACATGACAAAGCCCGAACACCACGCAATTAGGAATCATTCCTTTGATGAGCTTTGGACAATGCATTGGGGTATAGGGCGAGATCATCATTCTAAGGAGTTTGAAGCTTCTAAGCAGAAGTTTAACCAGCTTGATAGACCAACGCTTCTAGCTGGATTGAAAGGTTACGATGAATCTGAATGGGGATTCCCGAAGGGAAGAAGAACGCCTCGTGAATCAGACATGGAATGCGCAATCAGGGAATTTGGTGAAGAAACGAACATACCTAGAGAATCATATGTAATTTGTAAAAATCTACTGTTATCTGAAACATTCACTGGAACAAATGGCATACCATATCGCCATGAGTATTTTGTAGCTGTTCTTCGAAATCCAGATTTGATCGACCTTACACAGACACTGACAGACACCCAGCAAAAAGAAGTGTCTGCGATAGAATGGAAAACTGTAGCTCAATGCCGAGATCTATCTCGCCCACACTATACGCAACGTACCGAGATGCTAGATAGATTCGAAAGAATTATACAGACGTTTGACTTACAAGACAATATTGCTTTTAATCAATAAGATAAGATGAATAGTCCTGTAGTAATATTAAGTCTTTTTGGCGGATTATGGTTGGTAGGGACATTTATCGCATTTGTGCTAGCACAAGTTCAGTGTTCAAAGCAGGATTGGTGGGTATTTGTGAGAGAAGGTGGTATATGGGCTGCTGTTCCAGCCTTAGTATACACAGTGCTTGAATATTCATCGTTTATAAAAAATGAGTTCTCCCAGGGAGTTCAATATTTATTTGGATGGACTGGATTTACACCAGATGATAACGGAAGAGAAACTGTAGGCATGGCTTATGCTCTAGTTCTAGCAGGTCTTGTAGTTACTACCAGAATGGTTCATACAGTTGATGTGTCGGTTTGTAAACCAGATGTTGGTGAATTGTCGGCTTTTACAGATAACCTAATGAAATCCCTAAAACAGAAACAGGAAGCAGAGAAAAATAAACCAGGTGTTTAAACAATGAAAATTAAACGTAAAGGTAACCCAAAAGGTATAGATATAGACCACGAAGTAACAAATGTAACTACCGAAGAAGCAGACGAATTACATAAATCATTGCTTAAAAAGGGTCTAGTTTTTACCTATTCATCTGATGGAGTGTATGAACCACCTACTAAAAACATTATATTACATTACATTGATAAGGACTTGAACATGTACGATTATGCTATTCTTTTTACCAAGCAAGAGAAATCGGTAAAGCAGATCAAAGAACAAAAATCTGATTTGGATATAGCATATGAACGCGCATCACATGATCCAGATTTTAAGGATAAATTAGCAACATATATGCGTTATCATGTATTATTGCGTATTTTTAGTAGATGTATTGGAACTTATGGAAGTTTGAAAGGAAAACACCTACAACTCTTTAAAAAAATGCTTAGAGAACTCAAAGGAATCCCATTACCTACTGAGTATACTCAAGAAACCCTAAAACAACTAAGTAAGGACTTATTTAAACTAATTCTAGCCTAGATATAATGGAAACTGTTCCGTACAGAAATACAGAACTTCATGTAAAAACAATACCAAAAAATACCTTATTATTCAGAATTCCTAGGAATGTTGTGGATGATTTCAAGGGAGCTAAACTTGAAGATGGAACACGTTGTTTAACACCAAATTACAACGTGTACTTTCATCCTAATCCATTTGTAGGTCACATTTCTCTTCCTACAACATTTACTAGCTTAGAACCTTCTGTATTTGTCTATCGTCTTAAAAAAGATATTAAGGTTTTGTGGCTTTTGAATCCTTCACAGTATTCGAGAAGAACCAAGAATTCAAAGTCCATGTTTGTTAAACGGTGCTCAACAGTTAAAAAAGGTTGTTTACCAACTGAAGGTAAGTATTTTGATCCATGTTTAAGTGATACAATGATTAAAAATTACCCAGATATTGTAGGTATGATTGCTATTTCGGGTGGAGACAATGCCATCTTACGTAAAAATTTAAAGAAAACACTGAGGTTCAAGAAATATTTAAATGGAGCAATGGATGCTAGAAAACGTGGTGGAATTCCAGAATTGGTATTACATCCTTTAACCAAGCGCCCATCTGAAGATATGATAAGCCCCGAATCAACAGAACATGATAACAACTATGAGTTTGTAAAGAAACTGGATAAGAAGAACATACCCAAGCTTATTTCATTTATGGAAAAGCATACCAAGTATAACCCAGAAACATTCTTTTATACCTATGTTGAATAATTCGAAGCATAGGATACCCCGATTCTAGATAAAGCAGCAAAGACAAATGTCCACCACCACATAGGAAATACAGTTGTATCCTTCTTGTGAACACCAAAAGGTTTAATACTGCCATCAGGATTGAAGGCAATACTAGGTCTAATATACAGGAACAAGGCAAACATAAAGAGGAAAAATGATATCGTCCAAATTAGATGATTCTTTCGGAATAACTCTCCCATTATCAATTCCCTCCCAAAAATAAGTGAGTCATGTCATCATACATTTTACCGGATCGGAAAGCATTTGCTGATTCCGTGACTCGCATCTTCAAGAATTACAGAGCTAAGGATGTTGGTCCGGTCGACCAGGAAGACAAGGATGTTGATTTATGCCAAGCTCGAACTGGCCCAGGACGTGAACTCCTACCCTATCAAAAACTTGTTCGAGATTACCTTTTAGCAGAAACTCCTTACCGAGGTCTATTAGTTTATCATGGTCTAGGTTCTGGAAAGACATGTTCTGCCATTGCTGTCGCCGAATCCCTGATGTCCACGCATAAGATATTTGTCATGCTTCCTGCGAGTCTACAAGCTAACTTTAAGGGTGAATTACGTAAGTGCGGTGACCCATTTTACCAAGAAGAACAGCATTGGGAAACAAGAAACATTCGTCAGCATACTGATATTGACCATGCCAAAAGCCTAGGTATATCTCAGAAGTTTTTGGATTCCCATATGAAATATTTTGTAACCGTGCCTGACCGTCCAGCTAATTTTAAGGATCAACCTGCTGATATTCGCAAGGGTATTTCTGAACAGATTACTGATGTTATTGATCAGCGCTTCACATTCATTAACTATAACGGTATCAACAAATCTAATTTTGATCAACTATTTCCACCTGAGCAAACAGACCAATTTGATAATTCAGTTGTTATAATAGATGAAGCACATAACTTTATTGGTAACATTGTGAATGAAAGCGTGAACAAGATGAAGATTTATGAACGAATCTACAAGGCCAAAAACGCAAAGATAGTTCTGCTTTCTGGAACTCCTATCATCAATTCTCCAAATGAAATATCTTTCTTGATGAATTTAATTCGAGGTCCTATTGAACGAGTGTCTGTTCCAACTACCCAGGTTGTATCATGGGATGAGGGTATGATGACTTCTTTTTTCAGAACAATTCCAGAAGTGGATACGATAGAATATAATTCAGTAAAAAGAATCATTATGCTTACAAGAAATCCTCCTCAGTTTGAATCTGTATATAACGAGAAGCATGAACGTATTGCGGTGAAATTTTCAAAGGATCTTGTATTTGAGTCCGACATTCTGAAATGGACAGATTCTTGGAGAAGCAGATTTACTGAGAAGTTTGCTGGAACTGAACTAGCACCAGCAGATAAATGTACTAAGGAAGAGCTAGAATGTCTACCTACAAAATATGAAGAGTTTATGAATACCTATATTGAAGGTTTGAAAGTAAAAAATGCCTTTATGTTTCAAAAACGTATACAGGGCTTAGTCTCTTATTTCAAGGGTTCAGATGAACGCCTATTACCTAAACGAATTGACCAGAACAAAGAACTTGTAAAGGTAGAATTATCTGAAGCACAATTTCTACGTTATCTAGAAGTCAGATGGGATGAAATTAAGATAGATTCCAAAAAAGGAAGAAATCCAGGTTTAGATGAAGATTTTGGGTCATACAGGTCTAATTCAAGATTAGTATGTAATTATGCTATACCACCTGAGTTCAAAGGAGAAGATGAGGCAGTAACTAATGAAAACTTTACTTCAAAAAAGAAGGAAGAAATTCTAGAAAAAATCAGAGCTAATCCCAAACGGTTTTTATCTGATGATGCCTTAAAAACATTCTCACCTAAATTTCTGGAAATGGTCAAGAATTTACGCAATGGTATGGGTGAACCACCTTATAATAATCAATTTGTGTACTCTAATTTTAAATCTTTAGAAGGTTCTGGTATCTTTGGTGCTATCTTAGAACAGAACGGCTTCCAAGAATACAAGATTAAAAAGACTCAAGCAGGATACATTGAAGATCCCGAACTAGATCCCACAAAGCCAGCATTTATGTACTTTACAGGCGACGAAGATAAGACAGAGCGCGATTATATGCGTCAAATTTTTAATCAAGTTGAAGAAGCAGATTTTCCTTCATCCTTAAAAGAACGGAAGGTCAGAGTATGTGTGTTCCTAGGTTCTAGTTCTGCTGCTGAAGGTATTACCCTGCGCGATGTACGTAATGTTCATATAACTGAATCTCATTGGAATCCTGCTCGTCTAGATCAAGTAATAGGTCGTGCTATTCGTATTTGCTCTCATGCTAACTTACCTATGGATGAACGAACAGTAAAGGTACAGATATACATTTCAGTATTCAATAAAGAACAACAATCTGGAACTGAAGGTCCTAATATTGTATTGATCCGACGCAATGATATGACCTTAAAACGTTATGATGTTGAACAACCTATAGACACCTTTATGACAACTGATGAATACCTATATGAAAAATCCTATGAAAAAGACCGAATCAATAAAAGCATTGTAACCTTATTGAAACAAGCTGCTGTAGATTGCGAAATTCATCGTAAATTACATTCTAAAAATGGTGAGATTATTCAATGTATGCGTTTTGATACTACAACAAAGCCAGAAGACCTAGCATATAACCCTAGTTCCAGAAATGATGAACGAGATGAATTTTACATGAGGAACATTGACAGGAAAAAACGTAGATTACAATACATTCGTGTCAAGGGGTTTGACCTATTAATGGATCCAGATACACTAGAAATCTTCGACGCTCCAGCATTTGAAGATAACCGAAGACTATTGAAACTTGGTCTAAAAATATCAGATAGCGAAATTAAATGGTTCTCTCCTTAATATAAATGCCTTTACCACCTAGCGCAGCAGACTGGATTCGGTTCAAAAAGTTAAGTGCTAATTTTACATATGCTAATACCGTAGCAAGTAATCTAGATATTCTTAAAGTTCGAACCCCCACTGCTTGTACACCATGTTCTAGCAGAGCTGGTGTTCGCAGAGACCAGGATTATGGTGTTGGAGCAAATGCTTCTGTACGTGAAGCATCAAAGTGGACCGATTTCATGGCTTCACAGAACACTGATTTTATAACTGTTTCCCAGGATCCAGTTACACTAGGAAGACGTCTACAACGCACTGAGCTATGTAATTCTGGAAATAAGTGTACTACAACTGTACCATTCCGTACTGGCCGAGGCGTTGTGAACAAGACTCAGGCATAATATAAATGCCAGATAGAAGAATTATTAGGTATATGCCTGGTGGTAAATATGTAGTTATTGGATTAAAACCTCAAGATGCCTTGCCGATAACTAGGTATGTCTTGGGGAAATCAACATGTAGTTTTCCTAATGAAAAGAATGCCAAAGAAATATTAGAAGTTAATGACTGCGAATATGACACTTGTCCTGGAACATATACAACTAATGATGGTGGTAATGCTATTACCGAATTTACTGAATTTGTCTTCGATGGAAATCAGGATGGACAAGAACTAGATGGACAACTATATGGATGGTAATTTCATACTATAATTACAAATGCCAGTAATTAATTATGTTAAATTCCAATTACGCAGAGATCTTGCTGCTAATTGGTCTCCAAGTTATGTTCTTACTGCAGGTGAACCTGGTTATGAAATAGATACACATAGGCTAAAGATCGGAGATGGATATACTCCATGGAATCTATTGCCTTATACATCTGAAGGACCGAGAGGTTTACAAGGACTCGTTGGTCCACAATCAACAGTACCTGGACCACAGGGCCCCCAAGGTATACAAGGTATACAAGGTATACAAGGGGTAACAGGATCACAGGGTCTACAAGGTCTACCTGGATTACCGTCATATATACCTGGCCCTCAAGGACCTAATGGTATGCCTGGTCCGACAGGTCCAAGAGGTGAAATAGGTCCAATTGGATTAGGCGCTATTGGATTACCGGGTCCAACAGGTCCCAAGGGTGATACTGTTGCTTATAGTTTTAATGGTGGAGATTCATCAACCTCGTATGTATATGGACCCGCATTTGATTGTGGCTCATCAATTTAGATTCATTATAATAAACAATATGCCAAACATCCAACTTCAATTTAGAAGAGATACTTCTACAAATTGGAACTTGAATAATCCAATTCTTGCGTCTGGTGAGATGGGTATTGAAATGGATACGCAATTATTTAAAATTGGAACAGGACTAACTGGGTGGAGAGGTCTTACATATGGCGGCCTAAGAGGTCCTGGGACAACCGGTATTACTGGGGTTGGTATTTCATTTATGACTATCAATAATGCTGGTATCCTGAATGTATCTTATACCAATGGAGTTACTACTGCAGTTGGAAGTGTCGTTGGATCAGGCGGTATTTCTTATAGTGGACCTACTGGATCAATCTTATATTACAGTGGTTCTTCTACTACTGGAACGTCTGGTCTTTCATATGGAGGAGGTGCTCTTTTAAGCTCAGGTACTAATTTCCTAGATTTAAATAGGTTTGGCAATGTAGTAGTTGGTTCAACTGGCGCAGTAACAATTGGTAACGCATTAAGGTCATACGCAACAATTAATGACCAGTTTGGAAATATTCAACTATCAACCTCAGGAAGCACAGGCAATATTCGGCTAAATCCCGGTACTGCTGTAGTTGTTGGAGATAGTTTATATTCTCAAGTACCTGGAAATTCTGTATTAAAGGTTGATATGATAACATCTCTTTCTGGAGCTTCAGGAACTACTGGACAAGTTCTTGGAGTATCTGGTGGAAAAATTGCCTGGGTTTCTAGTGGACTAGGTAATAGTGCCACTATTGGAGTAACTGGCGGAACTGGTATTGGTGTAGTCTTTGATGGTACAACATATACTGTGAGCAGTACTATATTAGATTCTCTGAATAATGTTACAGTTGGAACCGGTGGATTACCCACTTCTACGGGTAATTCTGTTTCAGTGGGATACCAAGCTGGGTCAGTATCACAAAAAATAAATACTGTAGCAGTAGGATACCAGGCTGCTCAAAGTAATCAAGATACATATGCTGTAGCAATTGGAAGCCAGGCTGGACAAACTGGCCAAGGCGCTTATTCTGTTGCTATAGGGTCTAATTCTGGTAAAACAAGTCAATCTGCATCTGCAATTGCTATAGGTCGTAATGCGGGTAATAGTGGCCAAGGTACTGGTGCAATTGCTATAGGTAATGAAGCAGCTATGTTAGGACAAGGAAATTTTGCTATTGCTATTGGAACACGTGCATCAGGTATCAGTGCAATAACTCAACCAGCTAACACTATTATTTTAAATGCTAGTGGAGCTATAACTTCAGGAATCTCTGGTCAGACTGGGTCTTTCTATGTTACACCAATTCGTAATAGTGTGGGAACTAACAGTTTACAGTATAACCCAGGTACAAAAGAGATTACGTATGGACCACTAGGAGGAGGATCTGCGATTGGTGTGACTGGTAGTGGTGGTATTGGTGTAACCTTTGATGGTACTACGTATACTGTAAGCTCAACTTCTGCTGTAACTGGTGGAACTGGTATTGGTGTAGTATTTGATGGTACTACGTATACTGTAAGCGCAACCTCTGCTGTAACTGGTGGAACTGGTATTGGTGTAGTATTTGATGGTACTACGTATACTGTAAGCGCAACCTCTGCTGTAGTTGGTTCTTTAGGTTCTATACAATATTCTAATGGATCTGGCGGAGTATCCGGAAGTACTGGTTTTGCGTATTATCCATCATACACGTATGCTCCTGGAGTAACCTTCAATAATTTTTTAACTAGTGGCATAAACCAGAATGGTATTGCCTTTGATGATGGTCAGGGTAATATGCTTATAAAAACTGGGGGCACGGCAGGAAATATTTCTGTTCAAGCGTCTGACGTTCTACAAGTCAGAGCAGCAAAGATTACAACACAAATTAATGGTGTAACTGGTACAACTGGTCAATTCCTAGGTTCTGATGGTGTTGGCAATGTAACATGGTTACCTGTAGGATTTGGTTTCGGTAATGTTATGTTAGTAGATGCTATTAAAGGTGTAGATGCTACGGCAACTGTTGGTAGAAATCCTTTTAGAACAATAGAAGCGGCAATAGCAGTAGCTAGCACAGATCAACTGATTTGGGTGATGCCTGGCACATATTATCCTCCAGCTGGTATTTTGCTTCCAGGCGGTGTTTCTATTCGTGGAGCTAGTGTTCAAAACACTGTAATTGAGATATATAACCCAGGAGTTGATACAGATCTCCTAACACTTGAAGGTAATAATCGTGTTGAAGACCTGACCCTAAGACTAATTGAATCTTCTCATGTAAATTTAAGAGGAATTGTCTTATCAGGTGCTTCAGCATATAATTCAAAGATACGCACTTGTGTTATTACAGTAAATAACAGTAGTGCTGATGGGGTAGGTACAAGTGATGTGTTTGGCGTAGAAGCAATTGGACCGCAAATTACTGCAAGAGATCTCTTTTCTAAAAATTGTTTGAAAGGTTCTACAATTAGTGTTCTTTCTAATGGTGGTGGAAGAAAGAGAGGAATTTTAGTAAGTGGTTCAAGTACAGTTACAACTAGAGATTTGAATGTTTATGTTGCGTTACCGGCAGATAATGGAGCTGATTCGACCGGGTCGTATGTTGGTGTAGAAACAAATGATAACCCGCTTGGACTAGGTTCTATACAGTTACGTTCAACTACAATCCAAGGATCTGATCCATCAAAACTTGGTTATGCTGTAAATTTTACTGGCTCGGACATTTTACAAACTACACCAACAACTATTACTGATCCGACCTATCTTTCTTCTCCAGGTATTCAAATTGGCCCGGGAGTAGATTTAGTTCAAAAATCTGCAGGTAGTCGGGGATTTTCCACCTGGGTATACCCTACAACTATTTTTTATGGATTAAAGGGTAACTTAAGTTCAGGATCAGGTGGGTATTTATGGCCTGGAACACAGGCTGTTACTCAAAATGTATTTCCAGATATCGATGGTACCTTACCCGCTTATTACCGATGCCAACAACCAACAATTATATCTGGATTTTCTGTAGGATTGACTGTTGCGCCTGGATTTTCTCCTCTTACCATGTCAATATGGTATTCTAGAGCAGCTACTCCAGGAACCTTAGTTGCAACACCATTCACTCTAATATTAACATCTGGTACATCTGGTTCATTTTATAATGCTTCAGTAAGCTTAAATACAGGTGATAGAATTCACGTTCTAGCACAATTTGTTAGAAATTTAACCCAAGGACATGACTTAACTGTTCAGGTGGATTTATTCTAATCTAAAAAGAACAAGATATACTTAATAAGAGAATGCCTGGTGGCTTAATGCAATTAGTGAATAAAGGCGCACAAGACCAACTTGTGACAGGGTCTCCTTCCTTTACTCACTTTAGGTCTGTTTATAAACGCCATACTGAATTTGCTATGGAGCATTTCCGACTAGATTTCCGAGCAATAAATCTAGATTTAAATCAGACTACTCCAAAGACTATGCGAGTCAGAGTAGATCGCAATGCTCAATTAGTACATGATTGTTATGTACATGTTTCTTTACCAGATATATATTCACCAATTGCAAGAATCACACCAGGTATACATCCTGAACTAGCTCCTGATGCTACTGGAATTGGTTATGAATTCCAATGGATTCCTAATATTGGTTACAACATGATTAATTCTGTTTCAGTTTTGATTAATGGTACAGCAGTAGTTACACATACTGGTGAATGGATGAAATTGTACTCGTATATGACACATTCTGGAAATAAACGCCGTATTGTTGATGGAATGGTAGGTAATGTTCCAGAATTAACTGACCCAGCAAATGCTGGTGAACGTGCGAATCAATATCCACATTCTATAACTACAACTAAGAAAGCACAGCCTTCTATTTTAGCGCGTGACCTAGTTATCCCTCTTCATTTCTGGTTTTGTGAAGATATTGGAACTGCTCTACCTCTTGTAGCCCTACAATATTCAGAAATTGAATTTGTTATAGAATTCAAATCAATTTACCAGCTGTTTACTATTCGTGATATTCGTGATACATCTACATCTGCGTTTGATGGTACACATGGCACCTTTGGACAACGTATTGCAGCTGACCCAGCCTTTGCTCAATTTCAAATAACTAATTTCTTAAGTCCTCCAACTGTATATGGTATTCCTGAGAACACATCATTAACCACATGGTCTCTGAATCCGTATGTTGAAGCAAACTATATCTTTCTAGGTGATGCAGAAGTAATTCAACTAGCAAAGAGTGACAATTCTTTCAAAATCAAGGATAACCGCAGAGTAGTTGTACCTGGGGTTCATGGTGCTGGTAATGATATTGAAATGGTTCTTGTAAATTTATGTACCCGTGTAGTTTGGGTAGCTCAACGCTCCGATGTTATAGCAAATAATGGTGTTGATAATTACACTAACCAAACCCAGAATCCATATGGCCCGTATAGAGCAGATTTAACGTATTGGTATTCCAGTGGCTCAGCAATAGGTCAAAATCAAAGTGCTACAGATATCTTAATTGATGGAGTAGTAGTATTTGATGGTGCGGAACGATTTAACGCAAAGACATTTGACTTCTTTAGATATCTAGAAAATTATCGTCATCACAATGGAAATGTCTCTGTTCTTCCGGGAATTTATACATATTCTTTTGCCTTGGAACATGATAGCTCTCAGCCTACAGGTCATGTGAATGGTTCTATGTTTAACAAAACTATTTTGCGTCTTACTGTTCAGGATCCTCCTGCTACAACTAATAGGGTAATTCTTCAAGGTTGTGTTCTAAAATCAACAGCCCTGAGTGCTTCTCCAGTTCAAGTAAGCAATACTACACCAGGCGATGTTATTGGTCGAGGCCTAAGACCAGACCAGGTTATTACTACAGTAACACGAACAGCTAGTGATGTAAGGCAATACACATATACTGTATCGGTATATGTCGAAGCATATAACTTTTTGCGCATAACGAGAGGTATCGCAAATGTTGTATTCTCATCATAATAAGAAGATGCCTGAAGCACCTAAAGGATTGGAAATTACCAAGGCAACTTATGGTATAGACCAACATCGCGAAGATGTTACCAAAGAAGTTCAAAAGATGATTAAAAATGATAAGCTAGACTTTACTGTAAGTTCTAATGCCTTTGGAGTTCTAGACCCTGCCCCAGGTGTAAAAAAGACGTTACAAGCTCTAGTTTCCATAAATGGAGGATCACCCAGTGAAATTCAAAAAGATGATGGAGAACAGTTTGTCATCAATGCTCCAACAGTTAATAAGGAAGATAAAACTAAAAAAGACCCATTAAACCAGTTTCTAACAGTAGCAAACTATATTTTTATTGCTCTTATAGGTGGAGCTGTAATAACATGTTTTTACAGACTAGGTTCTGAAGGTATGGGTAATTGGTATCTAGGAACAGCCCTTGGATTTTATGCTCTTGTCATGATTATATCTGCTTCTGCGACTTCTGGTGGATTATATACTGGAATTATCATTTCATTAGTTGTAAGTTTTATACTGCTAGTATTTAGTATTGCATTTGTCAATCCTAATTATATAGATTTTAGTTATGCGAAAAAACAGGTGGAAGCAGTAGCAGAAGCGGTAACAGCTCCTCCTAGTTAAAAATTTTGGCTTCCCTCATTTACTATAAGTTTACTTTTAGTAATCCATATGTCCTTTTTCCTATTGTGACAAACCTATCTTCAAGTCCAACTGGAAGGTAATCTCCTAGACACACTTCAAGAAGATGTGCCATTTTATCTTCCACAAACTTTTTGTTAGCAGCTTTTGTGCCTTTGTGGTCTGGAAACACAATACTGAAAGAGAACTTCTTTGACTCAAAGAGCATGACTTCTGTTATGGTCTTTGTGACACAAATACAGAAATCGAGCGAATCCCGTATGCTTTGACACAAGTCGTTAAACTCGGTTTCTGTCATTTCTGGGTCTACATATCCTTCTAACTCCATAGTGAAAGTTCTGGAAAAGCAGGAAAGCATTGCTTATTTCAATAAATGGTATTTGGTTAAATTCGTTTTGAATAAAAATTTTTGGCTTTCGCCTGATTACCACTCGCCAACACCCCAGAAGCCGACAAACTCGTCGACCCCGTCAGTGGGCTTGTAGACACGCTCAGTTGCGGTACAGACCATATAGATCTCTCCGTCGACTGACCTCTCCTCGTAGTCACCGTCCTCGACCTCGTGTGGGCCTGTGACGGTTTCGCCGGTCTTCTTGAGCTTGAACACTCCTGCCGAGACCTGGTCTAGGTTCTTGGACTTGAAGTGCTTCTGAAGCTCAGAAACCTTGAGAACTTTGAGGGGAGCAGCCGCTGCTGCGATACTTCCACCGCCACCGCTTGGGGGCTGAGTGGTCTCCTCTCCAGCATCGTCCTCAGACTGCATGCTGGCAAACTTGGAGCAGTGCCCCTCTAGGGTCATTGCGCCGTAGTCCTTCTCAGAAAGAGAGTTGGCGTGTGCCACAAACTCCTTCTTGAACTTGTCGTCCCACTCCACCTCTGCCGTCTCAAATGCTGCCTTAAGCAGCGTAGTCATAGCAGGAGTAATCCTAGGGACATTCTTCTTGGCCTCCACGGCCTTCTCCGGTGCCTTCTCAGCCACCTTCTTTGCCGTCGCCTTTGCGGGCTTGGGCTTGGCATCCGCCTCAGCGTCTACCTTCTTGTCGACCTTCTTGGCCTCCTTCGCAAGGAGCTCAGACTTCTTGGTCTTGATGTTGGTAATAACCTCCTCAAGCTTTGTCTTGTCTGCCTCGTCCTTGTCGGGGTTCTTGCTCTTGCCGCCAGCGATCTTCTCGCTCAGCTTAGCTAGCTTCCCCTCTGCCGTCTCCAGCTGCTTGTCAAGCTTCTGGGTTGGCGTCATCTTGGTCTCCGCCTCTGTCTCGGGCTCCACTGCCTCAACCTCAACCGCGGGTGCGGTCTTGGCGAGGGCGAGTGCCTGCTCCAGAAGTGCAATGATCTGCGGGGAGGCCATGATGATAGTTAACAAAAACTAGTTAAAAATCAAAGAATCCGTTTTTAGAAAAATGCGACTTTTATACGTCGTTTAGAGTTCATTATCCATGACAATATTAACTGCTGTCTCGGGCTCCTCTGGGTCGTTCATGCGCACAGTGTTTAGGGTGAACATGATAAACGGTAATGACTAATTTAATTATGAAATTCAAATCCGTTTTTCTTGTCATTTCTCTTTTGGTTGAATCTTACAAATGAGCGAAACTGACACAGCAAAAATTCAATTACGTGAACACTTAGCATCACTACTAATTCCTAGGTTAGCCGAAGGGTTTTGGAGTATTCATGATAGTGCCAAACAACTATGTGAACGCAATAAACAACCTGAAGAAATCCTGAGAACGTTTCAGAATATGGTTACCAAAATTCCGGATTGGTCTGACACTACCCTAGCTGAAGAAGTTGAGCGTGTTCTCAAAGTATCTAAGTGTGCATATATGGATGATCTTCTGATGGGAGTCTTTCTAGCATATATGAAATCTTTTGCTGCTCTTCAGTATCGCGGAGCATCTTCTCAGGTGAGAGTAGAATTTGAACGACCGAATGTAACTAAGTTTATTCATGAACTTTACAAGCATTCTGCGCGTAAGTTATGGCAGGTAGCTTATTTATTTAAGGTTACTAGCGTTCCCACTGAAACCCAGGCAAAGAATCGTCAGGAAATTGAACAGACAATTTATAAGACAATTGATGATGTAGTGCGGTCTTTTCTACCTTGGGAAGTTATTGCCAAGTCATATTTTAGTGAGCCCCCAGCAGAAGATAAGCCTGCTCCTGCTCCGGCATCTAAGTCTGTGATATTTGAAGACCTTCCAGATTCTGAGTCAGAAGAAGAAGAGGAAGAAGAAAGAAGACCACGCTCTCTATCATTTGTTGAAGGTGGTGATGATGATAAACTATCTTTTACAGAACTAGAAACTGAACCGGCAAAGGTCGAGATTCCCGAACTAGATGTTATGGCAGATATTGAATCTAAGGTTGAAGGAGACGGGCTCGTTTTAAATCTATAAAGATTCACATTGTTTGTCAACAAATGATGCCACTATACATTGCTGCTGTTGTTGCTCTTGTATGCTTTATTCTATATGCCCTAGATCGTCGACTAAAAGGTGAACCTATTGATTGGCTAAGTGCTTCAAAGCTAACTGTTTTAGGTGGACTACTGAGTGGCGGAATTGCTTATACCATAAGTAGTCCTGAAGTAGCTGAAGTTGTAAAGGTAGCTGTTCAAGAAGCTCCTGTAGTACAAGAAATGTTTGTTGGTCAACCTACATTCTAAGAAAAAATGCGCACCGTTCAACACAAGAAATCCTTGGTGTACGTCGCTGTAATGTCGAGTGTCTTCTCGTAAGTGATTCCCTTGAACCATACTCGAAAAGGCGGGATGTCGTTGTTGAAGCACTCTACAGATACCTCCATTTCCCAGGTGTCTCCTGAGAATCTGTAGGTGAACTGGATAGTCTTTCCAGTCTTGTTGCTCTTTGCCGTCAGGTAGGTAGTGACATCTTGAAGGCCGAGGTCTCGGCGTTTAAGATATTTTTTGACCTCCTTATCTAGGTTGTTGTCGGGAGTACTCTCCCGCGAGTAAAGCATGCCATCTGGCAGCCTCACTTGCATTAACTGGTGTATCATATTGTAGTGAGATCAAATCTGGAATTATTCAAATTCGTTTTGGACAGGCGTCTATACCTAAGGTTGTCAGAAAAGCAGTTTGGGCACCATAATAATAGTGTAAAATTTCACCAGCCACGAACCACACTATTATAGAAACTAACCAATTAATCTTGATTAACCATGAAGTCATCAAGGCAAGAATTATTGTTCCTACAGTATCTCCAACAGCATAACCCATAAACCGCATAGAATGAAATCCAGTTCCAGGTTTACCAAACATAAAAGCATAAGGGCATCCCATTTATATATCTATTACCAAACATTGTTCTGGTGAACTTTCCGTAATGAAATCTTTTAATTCAGAAATTTCTTTGCGTGGTACCGAATTCTTACAATATCTAGCAATCGCCTTGTATAACGAAAATCCAATATATCTATCAACCTTAGGATTATGTTTAAAGAATAGAACACTAGTTTGGTCTTCTAGAGTCATCCATTTAATAAATAATTTGAACAGAGGTTGTTCTTGGTATTCATCAAACTTAGGCCCATTAGGAAATAAGTCCCAAAATAAGGAAGTAGCTAATCTAGCTAGGTCAAAGGAAGGATTGGGTTTAATTTGCTTATGCTTTTCTTTCATGAATGGATGGCAATTATACTGTCCACCAGCCTCTTCTTCGGCAGCGAACTGATCGCTCATAAATAGTTTAGGTTCTTTCATTCCTGGTAATTTGATTGAACCAATACCTCTATCAAAATCAATAATCTTCAACAGATATCCATAGGAAGGTACCTTATAAGTTATCCCTGCGTGGAAATACCAGAAAAATTCTTTATCAGTTTTCTTGAACATGATATTATTGCCGTGTAGGTCATTATGGGTAAAAGCAAAGTTACGCTGAGCATAAGCAAGAGCAAAAATGATTTGAGCCATCCACGCAAAGTGTTTCTCGGGTTCTGGATTTGCTTTAAACAAATCGTAGAGAGTACCTTCTAGCTTTTCCATTATGGTCATTTGAACTGGGACATTTTTAAAGGTTGCCCAAGCAAAAGATACATCATCTGACCCTTCAGAACATACACTTCCATCATACGAGCTAGATACAGATTCAATCTGAAAGATATATGACGTAGATACATCAGAAGTTGATTCAGTATCAGAATGCTCAACTTCATCCTTAAATACAGCAACTAGATTTGCTGGTTCACTTGGTTCAGCGGACCCAACAGCTAATTCTTCAACTTCTCCTAAATCAACTTCATCACCTAATTCTAAAGAAATACGAGCACTTCGAGTATATTCAATAGGTGTTCCAGTATGTTCATCTAGTTTCAATTCAAAGGTCTTACCAATATTTTGAGAAAACCATGGTCGTTCAGAAAGTTCTTCATAATCATCTGAGATATCAATAATATGCTTTAAAGAATTACCAGTGAATACTCCAACTACTTCTGGAAAATGTTCACACCCAGATTGAGATAAGGCTACAGACAATATTGAACCGACATATCCTGCTGTATTATGACTTTGAAGTTTGGATTGAATTTCTCTAGCATGGTCAGAAAGCATAGGTAGACCAAAGGTACCAAACTCACCTCTCATATGTTTGAAGGGACTTAGAAGCATGGTAATTTTTGGATGAACAGTAATAGTTCTTCCAGACTCAAGTGTAGCTAGTTCTCCATATTTTAGTGAAACTAGTTGATCTCGAAGTTTTATCCCAAATTCATGTACACGTTCTAAAGAATTAGTTTTAAATAAACATTCAATCGGGGGGAAGAATGGCTGCATTTTTGTGAGCATAAACAAGTCCTCCTTCACAGGTATTCTCCCAACTGTTAAAATCAGTGGATTAGTCCTTAATTCGGATGTCTGTTTACGCTTCATATATTCAATTATAATCCATGCCCTAAACCAATATAGAAAACTTCACGCGATGAATTTCCAAATCAAGAAATTCAATATTCAAACTATCGTTGATCGGTGTGAGATCGATTCACGCAAATCTCCTATGATTGTTTTAATAGGAAAGAAGGATACTGGTAAATCCTTCTTAGTCCGAGATATTCTTGCTAATACTAGGCCATGTTTTCCTGTAGGAACTGTTATTTCTGGTACAGAAGTAGCTAATCCTTTTTTCCAGGAAATGGTTCCATCAAAATTAATTCATGATAAGTATAGTCCTGGTATTGTAATGAATGCTATTAAGAGACAACTAGCTGTTAAACAGTCTAGGAATCACGATAAAAAAGCTCACGGCGGAAATTCTAACTCTGACCCTCGCGCTTTCCTAATTTTGGATGATTGCCTATACGATAAATCTTGGATTAATGAAGAATCAACTAGGTACGTATTCATGAACGGCAGACATATAGATATGGTTACTCTAATTACTATGCAGTATCCCCTAGGTATCACGCCTAATTTACGAACTAATATTGATTTTGTGTTCATTCTGCGTGAGAACAATATTACCAATCGCAAAAGAATTTACGATAATTATGCCGGTATGTTTCCCACCTTTGAAATGTTTTGTCAGTTTATGGATCAATGTACAGAGAATTATGAATGTCTAGTTATTGCTAATGGTGTTCAATCAAACAAGCTAGAAGATCAGGTGTTTTGGTATAAAGCATCTGATCACCCATCATTTAAAATGTGTGATGATTCATTGTGGGCTAATAATCAACCCTTTAGTTCTTCAATGTTAGCTGGTGATGATTTCGACCCTTCTAAAGTCCAAAAGAAGGGTCCACAGGTTTGGGTTAAACAGCAGGGGAAGAATTAACGACGTCTAGTTTTTCTAGCCTTTCTTCTGCGTTTACCAGCTTTTTTAGCGGTTTCTTTTGCTACAGCAGCTCTTGCTATTTTTACATGAAGAGGTTGATAAGGAGCAGCACCTGGATTTAAGTTTGTTGAAAATAATTTTTCACCTTTAACCGGTTTTGTTCCGGGGCCCAATCCAAGAGTCGAGGGTGTTGAACGATTGCTCGACATTTTTATATATTACTCGCGAATTGCTCCCTCAGTAGGATGAACAGGAGGATTATCTAGGATTGCTGTGGCAGATTCCTTCTCCTTTTCAGCAGCAGCTTCTGCGCGACGCTTGGCATTCTCTTTCTTCTGGTCTTCAATCTTCTCTGCCTTACGTTCCTCGAAAAAGATGTCCTTATTGACCTCATTTTCCTTGTACTTGCGCATCATCTCATTCAGTTCCTTCTCAGCATACTCTACTTCCTGTACCACGTTCTCAGAAGGATCCCAAGGTAGCCAGCATCCCACCTTGCCAATGTAGAGATTATCACGAGGGTACTTGCGCTGAAGAACCTTGGTAAACATCTGTGCCTCCTCTAGATTAGCAAATACACGACGTACCTTAATTCCACGCACATTAGTACGGAATTCCACCTTCTCAGTAAACTCATTCTCTAGTTCCTTCTCGTTCTTCATTAGGAATGCCTGGTAACTCTCCTCTAGGTCGGACTTCTTGATTTCAGCTTCGTGAACCTTCTTGAATTCATTCATGTCACCCATAAGATCCTCGGTCTTTAGAGAATACTTCTTTGATAGAAAAGCCATGAATCCTTCCATACCCGTAACCTTCCACTCATAATCAGTCCAAGCACGAAAGCGCTCATAAAAGAACATTTCACGCTGCTTAATCACCTTCTCAGGAGAAATGAAAGACATGATGGCATATCTCTGCGTGGGGATCTCCGGGTCTTCTTCTAGATAATCTACAACATTTCCATCTTCTACTTTGGGAAGCATCTCACGAGACATTTTATTACTATAAGCACCCATGTATGAAAGTGACTTTTTAACGCCTGCCACCTTTTAGGACAACATCCTTAGGCGCCTTACCCCAGGCAGCTCTGAATTTATTAATCTGTTCCAACCTTTCATCATCATTTAATGAAGTCTTTTTCAAGGTTTGTTCAAAGGTATTGTATGCCTTGTCCCAATTAGGGGCATCGGTTCGTAAAAAAGTATCTTGAACCTTGCTAGGTTCTATAATACTTGCGGCAGTCACAACAAATAAGGATCTAGCAAAATCACAGTTCATTGATACAATAAAATACAGACGAAACAGATTAGCTAGGCTTACTATTCCCAAAGCAACAGGTACTCCATAAAAGGTAGAAGGTTTATCATACAGAAAATGTAGTTCAATGAATGACAGAACAATAAATAAGAAAAGAATACCTAGCTTGACATTTGAAGATACCTTTGAGGCATCAAAAAGTCCGTAAGAAATGTATGACATAACTGCCATATTCATTAAGAAAGGAATGTATGCTCCTAAGAGTTTCGATCTCGGTTGTTCAGATAAAATATATGATGTGCTTAATCCCCAAGATAATCCAAGAAGGATTACTCCAAATACTGTAAGCATTGTTTCTGATTGAATCATCCCTTTACATTCGTATTGGGAATACATTTACCAATTCCCAAAGTTTGTTGAAGCATCACAGGTGCTGTATGATGTTTACCTGGACATTTTACATGTTCCTTACCTAGAATATGCCCCATTTCATGAGATACCATATATTGACGATAATTTTCCAGATCTAGTCCACTAGCAGGAGCACCGTGAAACCAGCGTTCAGCACATAAATACATATGTCTACCGCCTAGAGTGGCACATGAAAGCATAGGACTTAGCCCACATATTTTCTCAATAGTTTTTGATAGTGAAAGACGTATCCAAACTTGTGCGTTAACCTTAGTTGTAGGTTCAAATGAATATCCATCTTGAGACCAACCATCTGGAGAGTTTAAATACGACATAATGTAAAAATCAATCTGTCTTTCTCCAGCGTTATATACTCTATATTTTTTGATGACATCGGCGTCGATTTCCACATGATAAGTTATCCGCTTCATTATACTTTTCTTCGTTTGTAGAATATAAATACAATGACAGATAAAAAAGAAGTTCCCCAGTCAATGATGCCAGATATATCTGACCTAATTTCTCGAGTAATTAAGTATGCCCTAGAAGGTGTAGCGGTAGCTCTTGCTGCGTACTATTTCTCCGGAAAATTAAAAATTAATGAAATCGGTATGATTTCTCTGACTGCTATGGCAACCTTTGCTATCCTAGACGTTTATGCCCCAGGTATTAGTTCTGGTGCTCGCCAGGGTGCTGGTTTTGGTATTGGAGCAGGCCTAGTTGGATTCCCCGCTTAGAGTTTTAGACCGCTGAAAAGCAGATCAATCTCCATTGGGGATTCCTCGCAGACCCTATCCACAACCTTAATCAGCAACATGTTCAGATTTCTGTAATCGTACATACTGAACCAGTTCCTGGCACGATAGTCTCTCAAAAGGTTTTGAAGCAACATATCTAGTATCGCGCAATTCTGGCGAAACTGGGGTTCGTTAATCTCACAATGGAGATATCTAAACCCGTTATCAAAGTAGTTGTCATAGCTTACTAGGAGAGCATACTGCTCAGCATACCATTCAGCCGTACGGCCAAGTGGTTTGCTATCAATATCCTTCACGATTGAGTGAAGGCGCTCATAACGGCGATGTCCCTCCTCCATGATTGGACTTATCGTTGTATCATCAATAATATCCATTTTACATATTACATGAATAATTACCATAAATGATTCAAGTGGTCAGATTTAATGGAAAATGGTACAAGGTTTGTTCTAGACCATACGAACCAGAGCGTCAAACATTTAACATAGCTTATAGAACAATTCAAGGAGTAACACCCGAACAAGCTTATCGAGAGTGGTATTCCCAGGAACGTAAAGATTCTAAACTTTTATACCCGGTATTTCGTAAGGATGCGTGAAACAATCATTTTAGTTATTTTGACATTTGTTATAATTGTTGTAGGGTATCGTCTATATGCGGGGTTCTACCCAGGAAGTAAGGTTATTATTGAAACACCACCAGCTGAACGCAATGGATTAGATAGTGATCATGCTAGAATCATGTTTTTCTATACTACCTGGTGTCCTTGGTCAACCAAGGCTAGAAAGGCATGGGATTCTTTTAAGCAAACAGCTCAAACTACAAAGGCCACATTTGGAGGTAAGACTATCATATTTGAAGAAGTTGATGTAGAAGCAGATAAGGGTAAGGCAGCACTTTACAGTATTAAAGAATACCCTACAATTAAGGCAGAAACCCAGAATGCTCTATTCTTATTCAGAGGTCATGTGACTCCAAAAACACTTGAAGAATTTTCAATTGAGGCGTTGGGTAAAATACATGTTGGTTAATTCATAGCCACGCAAGATCATATTATTCTTTTCTTTATCAGAAATATCTGAAATTCCAGATAATAAATTGTGGTTCAAATCAATATTATTCCACATTTTATTAGTTTTACGTTCATAGATACATGAGATCTTGTACAAGTTATACAGATAGTCAACTGTAGTACTTTTTTCTAGATCAGTTGGATTTGTTCTTGGATTATCATGAATAATCGATAAGGACAAGGTTGATTCTCTATCTTCCAAGGGAACATAATTCAAAACCAGATTTGTCAGAAACCCCCCATCGATATACGCTGATGAATTAATAATTTTTGGATGAAACAAGACTGGAATACATGAAGAGGCGCTTATTGCGTCTAGAATTGGTATATCGCCTTTAAACACAGTTATACACTTCTTTGTGATGTTTGTTGAACAGATAAATAAGGGGTATGGAGCATCTGAAATTTTTTTACCCTTTAGATGAATACCTTCTTCATCAAGTATTTTGACCAGATAATCTTCCAAGCATCTAGGATCAAACATTCCTTTTTTAGTGATAGAATTTTTGAATTTTGCGACACTCAGATCTTCAAATAATATTTCACTAAATGAAGAAAACTTAGTTGAAAGTCTTGTTAAGTCTGTTGTATTCATACCGTACGCAAGACATGTGGCTATTATAGACCCCACAGAACATCCATAAAATCCTCCAGTAAACTTTTCTTGTAGATTTCCATATTTTTCTTCTAGGAATTTCAATGCTCCTATATGTAGGATTCCTTTTGTACCGCCTCCGCCTAAGGCAAGTATTTTAAATGCCATTTAGTAATACAATTCACTATGATGAAAGCCAGAGAAATTTGGGATGAGCAGGAAGAACATAGGCTTTATAAGATGACAGCAATGAAACCAGTTTTAGCTCAAATTGAAGGAAAGGTGCGCCAACAAGCTATAATGAACGCAAATGCTCCCTATATCTTATTTGAGGTTCCATCATTTGTGTTTGGGTATCCCTTATACAATTTCAAGGATGCCATGAATTATCTTTTAGGTGAACTGTTAAAGGCTGGATTTTGGGTATGGGAAGTTGAAGAAAAGTATCTACTTATATCCTGGTTGAAACCTGTAAAAACTAAGGATCTAGGTAAGCCTATGCTTGTTACAAATTATCGCCCCCAAGTTTATGATCCAACCTTTCTTTAGTAGTATATAAATGAGCCCTTTTACTACTGGAACATTTGTACTAATTCTATTTGTTGGTGGAATAGTCACCTGGGTAATGCTTGAAAAACAGAAGATTAAATGGTACAACGTTTTGATTGCTTCCATTTCTGGAATTGTGTTCAGTCTAATCTATTCAGAAATATCTGTTGGTAATACATGGTATAGAAATACTGGACCCAGCGGTGAAATGCGAGTAAGTTTATACGGGATGTTAAAAGTTTTATTTGAACCATTAAATCCTAACGCAGTTTGGTTATGGAGTCCAGAATGGTGGCTGAATAACTTATTTGTTGTTATCACGATGATTCTTATCCCGCTAACATATATTCCCCAACATTAACAAATGGGTAAATCCGAAACATTCGCAATTACTGGGAATGCAGCAATACTAGCGGTTATACACACTACTTATGGCGCATTCATTTCTTATCTGTTCTACTATCTATTTGATGAGTTCAACGATAATTGGAAGAAACGTTCAGCAATGTATAAATTTGCGGATGTAACACTTGAAATTATGTTAATCGCAGTATTTGGCTACTGGGCATCTGAATTTACGGAATACATTCCTCCTCTATTCCCAATGTCTAAGCAAAAGGAATTATCGGTGGACGCATGGATTTCTGGTATCTTTTTTGTCATTGCCCTGTTCTTATTCCTAGATGAACTAACTGAGAAGCTGAAATATCTACAAAACTTTTATTTTGAAGAGTTATTTTCGACATGGCTTCCTAAATATGGTACTTTGATTGATATGAATTTATCATATACTCCTATAACTGAAGAAGAGAAGAAAGCAGCCGCAGAAGAAGAAAAGGCAGCTAAACATGTAAAAACAGCAAATGCTCATGCGATACATAGTCATGCGTAAAACGGAACAGCATTAATATCTAGACAAGAAACACCAATAATCATGTGCGAGCATACATTCGTAGTTGATGATGGGGAATATGTCTGTGAAAATTGTGGGTCAATTGGAGACCGATTTATTGATGAAGGCGCTGAATGGCGTAATTATGATGATGGAAAGGAAGAGAAAGGTCGTACTGGATTCACAACATCTGACCTACTTCCAGAATCTTCGTATGGTTCAGTAATTTCTTTTAGGGGTATCGCTTCTACAAATACTAATATGAAGTCTCTTCAAAGATTATCTACCTGGTCTTTATCATCAAATTCTGAACGTTCATGGATGGGAATCTTTGATACTATTCAATCTAATTGTGGTCTTCAGAACCTTCCAAAGTCAGTTATCATGGATGCTTGTGGACTGTACAAAGCAATGGATGATGCCCAGAAAGTTAGAGGAGAAACTAGGAGAGCACTAATGGGTGCTGCTGTATATGTTTCATGTCGCCAAAATGGTGCCTCAAGAACACATGAAGAAATTTCAGCTATTTTCAGGGTGAGTATACGGTCATTATGTAAGGCTATTTCCAGATTTGTTGTGACAGAAAATACAGTTCTCCAAACCCAGATGGGAATCGCAGAACGTCTGTGTGCTACTCTTTCTTTGAATGATGAACAGCGTGACCAAATCTTTCGAATCCTCCTAGATATTTCTATGAAATCCGAGGATGAATTTGAGCATACTCCAAAAACTATTGTAGCAGGGGTTGTAGCTTATGTCATGGGATACAGAACAAAGACACAAATGAAATCAGTTTCTGAAGCTTCAGGAGTTTCTGCGCTGAGCATTCACAAGTTAGTTTCCAAGATTTAGAATAAGATATGTCATACATTATAGACCAGGTTGGTCATAGCGCATCTGGTTCAGGTGGTCCTGGTGGCGCATTTTACATTAACACAACTTCAAATGTTACTGGTATTACAGTACAAAGATCTGGAAATAATCTAGCGCAGGTATCCGCAAATTTTGGTTCTCAATCAACGTGGTCGGGTTATGCCACTATTAACATAAATCTCTATTTTTCCATTACAATTAATAGTTCAGGTGGAACCTTTGTTTATAATAGTACGAGCAATGGTATCTTAACTAGTAATTTACCAGCTCCTGTGGCATTTCCAGCAACCTTTATTGTTAGTTTTAGCAATAGCACAACTGACACATTTACAGGAGTTAACGCAACAGCATCAGGAAATTACACATATACTGTTTCTGACACTAATCAGTTTAATTTTATAAATACTTCAGCATCTAAGGCTGTTTTATTACCACAACCTAGTTTAGAAGGTGGTGAACTAGTTTTTATTAAAGATTCAACTAATAATGCTTCAAATCAACCTATTTATGTGAGCGCTCCAACGGGCTCACTTATTGACGGAAACCAACAAATTATTCTAAATACAAATAGGGCATGTCTATCTCTATTTAGTTATCAAGGAAACTGGAAAATAGCAAATAACTTCGCAGGAGGTACTCGTTTAACAGATAGTACTGGGGCAATTCCCGTTGGAACAGCTGTAGCTGGAACTACGAATAAGGTTGCTGCTAGATCCGCAAAAAGTGTTCTGACATTACCAGCACCAGTTTCTGGAGCACTACTTCCAGTAATTTTTACAACCGATCCCACAAATAGTGTGGCAGTATGCTTTACTGGCGGAGCAAATAGTATTGATAACTATTACACAGTTTCGGGTTCTCCTTTCCTAGATGTGAATACAGCAGGAAAATCGGAAGGATGTTTATTTATATCAAATGGTCTTACCTGGTTTTTAGTAGGAATATTTGATGCTACAAATTGGACATTTCTGACTACCCCATCTCAAGTACATAACCCACCAATTATCTTAAGTTCAACCTTATTTAATGTTAAGGCAGAAGTACATAATAATCTTCCAGATGACATATTTCTTCCAACCATTGATTGTATGTCAATTATAAAAATGAGTTCAGCTGAATCTCAAAACATGAACTATTTTGGAAACTTTAACCAGGGAAATAAACAGATTTGGTATCCGCTCGGACAAAACTATCATTGCGTATGGTTTATTATTGCTGAAGGAAACGCATATCCTTTAATGGCATATACACCTTAAAATGTAGCAACACCAAAAACTAACCCAGCTGCTGATAAAGTAGTAACATTTAGCAAATTTGTAGTAACCAAATTAAACGTGCCAGTAGTACCTGTAAATCCACCTCCACCGACTACAATTCCGTTAAAATTAGCTGAGCCATCATTACCAATCCTTGCCGCAACTGGCCCACCATTTACTGATCCACCTCCAGTTTGTAGACCCTGGGAAAAATATGCTGGTACCACAGAATTTCCAGTAATTCCGGTGTAATTTACTGCTTGAACTACTCCCAAGAATACTGCTGATCCCCCTGATACTAAAAAGTTACCATTTGCGGGTAATGAACCTGTAATTTGAATACCTGCTTGAGAAACTAGACTACCCAATGTTGTTCCACCTGCTACTAACTTGCCAGAAATAGAAACATCCCCAGTAACTCCAAGCGCAGGATCAGAAACTTGATTTACCAACATTTGTTTAACAACTAAAAATCCATGACTTCCTGTATATCCGGTAGTTCCTTGGCCATATAGACCATATCGGTTATAAACATTTGTATACGGGATATCTCCAGAACCAGGGTATGTTGCTCCAGTAAATCCTGGAGGAGTGTACCACGAACCACCACCACCACCGGCCGGTCTATTTGTGGTTTCATTATAAGATACATTAATGAATCCACCAGTTGGGCCAGGTATACGTGTAACTAGAGCAGGTGAACCACCACCAGTATAACCACCACCACCATATGTAGAACCAGTAGGTCCTGAAGCAGTTGTTCCTGTATTCTGGAATTGACGAGCCGCTACATTAATATTTGTTCCAGCAGGAACAGATACCGAACCACCAGGAACAAAAAGTCCAGGGCCAGAAATATCAAAGGGAATAGTATAGGTTGTACCTAGAGGAAGTGTAAATAAAGAATATGCTCCTCCAACAGGTGTATATTCTGTTAAGCTAGAACTACTAGGATACGTAAATGTGAAAATAGTTCCAGTTGGTAAAACTTGGGAAATACCTGTACCACTCCAAAATACACTTCCAGAGGATGGCATCACAAGACTAGTTCCAGGAGGCTCAGCAAGTAAAGCACCTTGAAAAGATGGAAATGTTATCGATTCCCAGTTAGAATAAATTGCTGTTCCTCCACCAGTAGCTCCAGTAGTACCATAACCTGTTAGATAGGCATTTACACCTTGGCTAAATGGAATATTTGTTTGCGAAGAAGAAAAAGTGGCTCCATAAAATGTTATACCACTTGTAACAAAGGTAACAACAGTTGGCCCGCTGGTATTAAATGTATGATAATTAAAACTAGTTCCTGTAATAGCTGTAATTGTTTCATTGACTGAAACTGAAGGCGTAAATGTAATTGTATTTTGAGTTTGTGAGAATCCCTTGACAGCACTGGTTATCGGATTATATGTTGATGAAATTGTTCCAGTATTGAATGTGATTCCAGTTAGACCAAAGGTTGTTCCAACAGTATATTTCCAGAGATTTGAATCAGTGTAGATTGCTCTAGCTAGTCCAGTAGAACCAGGGCTTTCGCCACCTTCGGGTCTAGGAAATCCTTGCGGTTCACCAGCAGCACCACCAGTTCCACCAGTCTGACCAGCACCACCTCCAGGAACATATAAGAATGTTGTTCCGCTTAGACCAACAACTATAGCTGATCCTCCACCAAATGGACCACCATACAGTTCACTCCAAGTTAATGTTTGACCTCCTGTAACAACTGCTTCAGTATAACCACCAGCACCACCAACACCTCCATTACCAGCACCTCCACCACCCCAGCTAAAAATTTTGTAGGTTAGTCCTGCCGCTAAAGCACATGTACCAGTTGTACCAGTTCCACCTGTAACATCAGTATATGTAGTTGTATTTGCATAATCAAATAATCCTCTACCATTCACATCTAGAGTAGCAATAGGAACCTTGTTCAAACCAACTAATCCACCTTCAGTATCTATAATCATTGTTGGAGAACCTCCAAATGGTCCAATATTCAAATAATTACCAGAAGTTAGTCCAGAAGCATAACCTTGTCCAGAAAAGATGTTTGAATCATAACCAGATGTTCCAAATGATAGAATACCTTCCTGTCCTGTGCTTTTGATTGTAGTTTGAGGAGCATTAAATGTAATTCCATCAAAACTAAGTTGTGATGATGAAGTTAGCCCAGCAGAGTTGAAATATGCCAGTTGTCCGGTTGGGCCTGACACATTTCCACCTGTAGTTCCTGTACCTGGAGGACCTTGGGCACCAGTGGCACCTTGAGCACCTGTAGAACCGGCAGCACCTGTAACTCCGGGAGTACCTGCAGCACCAGTAGCACCTTGAGCACCTGTAGCACCGGCAGCACCAGTAGGGCCAGTAGATCCTCCACCAGTTCCACCAGATGGAAAATATGGAAGCCAGGTTGCGCCAGTCCAATCAAAAGTTCCTGTAACTTTCAAAGATTGTATTGTAGCAGTTATAGCAGCTAAATTTTGTATACTCGAATTATTTATGTATTCAGCATTTACTGGATTATTCGAATCACCAAGTTGTTGGACATATTCTACCATAACCGGAGTATCGATAGAACCAATTCTATCCACAAAAAAATGAACAGAAGGATTTGCGGCATCACCAATTTGATTAACATACTCTATTTCTGTAGGAACCAAGGGTGTTCCTATCTGACGCATGTATGATGTATCAATATCTACTAAATCGACCGATACCTGATATGGTGGGCCTATAAGTTTTGGTACTAGGTTATGTTGTGGAGCATTTGAAGTCGAAAATGGATTCATTTATATTGATTAAGATGGAAGTATTTAATTCGTTTCCTCATACTAATATTATGGAGCCCCTGTTTGATTCGTCTACAACAAGTCTTGGTGAGCGTTATACTCTGTTCCCTATTAAGGCTTCAGAGCAAGACCTGTTCAAATTGTATAAGAAGGCAGTAGGAACTTTCTGGACGGTCGAAGAAATTGATTTCAGCAAAGATAAGGAGGATTGGGAGAAACTAAGTTCGGATGAACAACATTTTATCAAGAATGTTCTAGCATTCTTTGCTGGTTCTGACGGTATTGTCCAAGAAAATCTAGCTTCTAGATTCCAGGTAGAAGTTCAATCGCCAATTGCTAGGCTATTTTATGGGATTCAAAATGCTATGGAAGGCATTCATTCCGAAACATATTCTCTACTTATTGACCAGTATGTTAAAGACACCGAAGAGCAAAAGAAACTATTCAGAGCAATTGATACTGTGCCTAGTATCGCTGAAAAGGCAAAGTGGGCTCTAAACTGGATGAATAATCAACAATCATATGCCGTACGCCTAGTAGCTTTTGCGTGTGTTGAAGGCATATTCTTTTCAGGGTCATTTTGTGCTATTTATTGGCTTAAGAAACGTGGTCTACTACCAGGTCTGACATTCTCGAATGAATTGATTTCTAGAGATGAAGGTCTACACACTGAATTTGCTGTAGCAATGTACCATAAGCTAGAACATAAACTAGATGATGAACAGATTCTGGAAATTGTACGTGATGCTGTAAGAATTGAAACTGACTTTATTACAGATTCTCTACCATGTTCTCTAATAGGTATGAACGCAAAGGATATGTCTCAATACATTCAATTTGTAGCCGATAGACTTTTGCTTCAACTAGGTCTTCCTAAACTATACAAGTCCACGAATCCATTTGATTTCATGGAATTGATTTCTTTAGAAGGTAAGACCAATTTCTTTGAAAAGAAGGTTTCTGAATATGCCAAACCTGGTACTGGTCTAACTCAAGAGAAAATGACTATTAAGTTTGATGAAGAGTTTTAGAGTTGTTGAGCTTGTACTATAGATAATATCGGAAACGTAAAATTAGCTGCTGGAATTGTTATTACAAGAAGATACAAATTCGATATAATAATCGGTGTTACTGTAATAGTATTTGTACCGGTAATATTTGCTGTGGCAGTATTAGTAGCTGCAATTTCTGCTGTGGTTCCTCCAGTTAGAAGACTGTATGAGCTATTACTTGACATATCAAAAGTAACTGTAATAGGTCTATTTCTAGGAAAATCTTTAAGCTGTAGTCTCACATATGTATACGGCGGAGGATCTACAGTATCGGGATATCCAATTATAGGTCCAGTTATATAAGAATACATTGGTCGCCATGTATTTGCGTACGGAGTACGTACTATTGATGATATTGGAAAATCAAATAGATCACTATTAAAGTTAACTTCTAGTCTAAAAGTATCTGATGAGCTGAAAGTCAAAGGACTTGAAATTACTCTCGGACTAATTACAAGAGTATTGCCTGATACGAAACTAGAAAAAGAAGTGCTTCTATAAGATCCATTAATATAATTATTAAGAAAAGCAACAACCCCAGGTCCGCTAAAGTTAAATCCTGGATTTGAACTAGTATCAAATGTAATTGTAACTACCCCGAGATCTGGTAGATTAGTCAAAGTAATATCTAGAATACCGAATGGTCCACTTGCTGGTTTTACTGGTAGAGATCCAGCTCCAGTAACATTATAAGTAAATGCCCATCTAGCTAATGAACCTACTATAATTCCTGTTCCTGCGTCAGTGCCCCATACATTACCACCAGGAACTCTAGGTTTAAATTGAGGGCCAGTTACCCGATTAATAGGTGTAAACTTAGAAGGACTAATAAATTTCGTGGAAGGGGATGCCAAGAACACTCCAGGTTGAATAGCTGTTGGTAAGAGTTCCATTGAACTCAAATTTGTAGGACGTGATCCATTTACTCTTCTAGAAGCAGAGACTGCTTCTAATCTCTGTAATTGCGTAAATTGGGATGCGTCTGAAGTCGGCATCCTTTACGTTTAAAGAAAGAAGGTTTTGTCTATACAAATACCAAATGAGTAGTTTTCTTAATGTAAGTGTTCTCGTACTCGCAACTATGGTTCTAGTTCTAGCTGGGATGGTGGGTTATATGTACTGGCAGCAAAACAAGATTCTTTCCGTTGTTAGTTCGCTATCTTCCTTTGTAGCTAACCAGTTTGCGCCTCCTCTACCAGTATCAGACTCTGAAGAAGATGAAGACGACCGCGCATCAGTCCATGAAGAAACTGCTGAAGTTGTAGATAAGGTTGATGTTCCAGAAACTGCTACTTCTCAGGAAGCAGATGTAGATGACCTACAGACTAAGACCTCGGCCGAACTTCGTGAACTTTTATCTAAGAAGGGTATTCCGTATGGCAAGCGTGATTCCAAGACTGCCCTTCTAGAACTTCTAAAAGCGTCTTCTTAAATATAATGAGGTTCCATAATCAACATCTAGATTTATTGTCAAGCGGTAACAAAAAGATATTAGTCTTTGATTGCGAGTTTTGGCATGTTTTAGGTGAAACTGGTGACCAAAAATATCTATTTCCGCCCCAAGAAGACTTTTTCTTCGTAGCGCGTGAAATTGGTGGGTTCCTTCTGAGTAAAAACGTAGATGGTTCATGGTCTTATAACAACCCTTTTTTTGTTACATTGTCTAAACCTAAGCGCGAGGTATCCTTTCCTATTTCTAAGTATACAACTGTTCACAGTTCTACAGCCCGAAAACTAGATGAATTAGAGCAAAGATTAGGACTAGGCTGGGGCTCATCATTCCCTTCAAGATTAAGTCCAGATGGTCTAAAAGCTTTAGAAGAAGGGTTGAAAGTTTATGCTGAAGATCCAAATGTTAAAACTCACCATAAACCACCTAGTTGGTATAAAACTTTTATGAAACAGTATTCTGAATCAACAATCGTTGTTAAAGGAACTGGTGATATTGATGCCTTAAAAAATGCTGCAGAAATGTATGGATTTGAATATCGTGAACCATTACATGTTATTGATATAGCTTTGTGGAATTCTCAAAGTAGAAAGAGGTTTGGTACAGCAAAGTTAGAAGGGACATATAATGCTATTAAGAAATACCTAGACCCAGAAACTAAGCATCTAGCACAACATTTACCACTTGAAAAGGCACATGACCCAACTACAGATGCTTCAATGACATTAATAGTTGCTCTATTCATTCAATCACTAAAAAAGTAGGGATTCCCCTTATCTTGCGTTTGGGCCACGGCCAGTCATGCTACGACCGGGCTCTTTGAACACCCAGCCAAGCCAGCCTAGAAGGCATGGTACGCCAAACACAATACCAAGAACAATGCCAGCAATAGTTGCGGGGTCCATGGTGTAGTAAACTCCATGAATCTTATACAAAAAAAATTCGTTTTGCCCAAAAGGCTAATGATAAATATAGGAGTCGGCCGGTACAGTTCTGTCGGAGTCAGTCTCTGGTGCGGGCATCTCTACCCAGCACATGAAGTATCCACTGCGGACTGTAAAAGTCTTGCCGCCGTGAGTGAACTCACGAAAAGTCTCCATGCCATCGCCAGAACCATTCCTCCACCCCCTCTCGAACTTGCCAAGGTATCTCACGTCACTGAGGTTTGCCCAGTAGCGGTCTACCCAAGGCTTAGTTCGGCCGTTTACCATATACTTAGCAGTAACCACACCATAAGTCTTAGACTCCTGGGGCTGTGTTTTAAAGACCTCAACTAGGCCCTCAGACTTTGCAGCTGCTTCAGCGTGCTGAATAGAGGGCAGGACTAGTGTGGTCATTGTTGTTGAGCTATTTCTGGTAAAAATTGATTCCGTTTTTGGATTTCTCCTTATTTCATGTTCGCCATCTTCTCTTGGTAGCGCACGTTGTTATATTCTAGCCAGCGCACATAGCCACGTGGGGGTGGCCCATTGTGCCTCACCCAGAGTTCGCGGCATTTGTTAGCGTAGTCAATTGCATGCTCTGGGCTATGCTTAAAGACCAGGTCATAGTCCATCTGTTCTGGTACCTTACACTCTGCAAGAATGCTGAGCACTTCTCCGTGTAACTCACGAAGCTCCTTTTCTTTGAGAGCCTTTAGCCTCTGCTGCTCCATGGTAAAGACCAAGTCTGCTGCCGTGTCCATGTAATGCCGGATTTCTGCCGTCCATTCGGACCTAGGCATCTTGGCGTATATAAGCCACTGCTCCTGAGTTGGAATAGCGGGAACAAAGGACATCTTTTTAATTATAACATGTATACAACTAATTCCATTTTTACACCGTTACCTTATAAGTAACAATGAAGCTAGTTTCATTTGATGTTGGCTTACGTAATTTAGCATTTTGTATTCTAGAAGGAACTGGACGCAAGGATGTTAAAATTTTACATTGGGATTTAATTGATGTTATGGCAGAAGGAGCTGGACATGAAGCTAAGTGTTTTAAATGTCGTAAACCAGCAAACTGGAAGCAATCAGAAAAATATGCATGTTCAGTTCACAAGAAGGCGGGAAAATCTTGTACAAAGACATCATTATCCCAGAAACCCTTGGAGGAATTGAAGAAGGAAGCTACGGGATTGAATATTCTGGGGACAACCAAGAAAGACCTAGTAGATGGTCTTTACAAGCATTATGGAAGTCTTGTATGGAAGCGTTGCGTAAAATCTTGTAAGCAAGGTTCAGTAGTTGACCTAGCTCCTCTGATAAATACTTCGTTGACATCTAGGACTGGAATTTGGAATGGTTCGCAAAAGGTTATCTTTGAACAACAACCTGATAAACGTATGATGGCTGTACAAGCAATGATGCATATGTGGTTTGAATGTCATGGGTATTCTACGAAAGGAGTTTCAGCAGTTCATAAATTAACTAACATGGTTACCGTGGAAGATGTTACTAAGACTTATAAGGGTCGAAAGAAAACTGGAATTGTTCATGCTGCAGCCCTTGTACCTCCTGAATGGAAGGATTATATGCTAAAACATCCTAAGAAAGACGATTTAGCAGATGCTTTTTTACAAGGTCTTTGGTTCATGGAAAATACGCGTTAAAGTTTTCAGAACCCTTACATCACTAACTAACAAATGGACATTATTGGATTAGATATGCTTACAAACCCCAATATGGCTGGTGGGGGTGATACAGCTCTACCAAACCTAGAAACGTTTGATCTACCTTCATTTAATGAACCATCTTCAGCACCAAATATTATGCCAAATCTAGATTCTGTAGGACAGACTGAGACATGGAATGGTGTTCAAAATATGAATGCCGAGCCTTTTATGCCTTCGCAGTCTCGTACTCGCATGTCTGATGAACATGTTCAACGCAAGAAGTATGAGACTCTCCGTAAGTTCGACCGTCTAGCTAAGATGGGAGTACCTATGCGTAAAAGATTTACCATGGATTCATCCCTTGAAGAAATGGAGATGGAACTTGAGTTCATTCGCAAAGAAAAGGATATGGATAGGTCTGTACAACAGTTTTCTGAATGGTTTGTTACTGGTATGGGAGGTCTTGAATGGTCATCTAAGAATGTAGGTATGGTTAAGGCTTTTGGACTACAACTAGATGGTCTTTCTGAAGCTGCTCAGATGAAGGTTGGTGATATGGAGGAAGACTTTGAAGAACTGTACGACCTATATGGTGATAAATTACGTATGCATCCTCTAGTACGTATTCCTATTCGTACTTGTATGATGGTATACATGGTTCATCTAACGAATCAGATGGTTCAGAAGTCTCCTATTCCTAACCTAGATCAGGTTCTAAAATCTAATCCTGAAATTGCTCGTCAGCTTGCTAGTGCCGCAATGCAGTCTCAGAGTAACCAACGTGGAACTAATGTAGCGCCTCCTCCAATGGCCCCTAGAGGTGGTGAGAATCCCATGTCAGGCCTAGCTGATTTTATGAGTTCAATGATTCCTCCTCCTCCCCAGCGTGCTCCTCAGTCAATTAAGTCTCCTGTAAAACTTCCTCAGAGACCTAATCCCCAACCCCCCGCAGCAGCAGTTCAACCTAGAGTAGAAATGAAGCCTCCCTCTATTCCCGCAGATATTTCTGACCTTCTGAGAACTGTAAATTCTGGAGTCACAGAGAAAAAGGTTACTACCACAGCAAAGAAGGGCGGCTCAACAGGTAAAAATTCTGTGAGCATTAAGCTCTAATAGTCGTTGGCAATCACAGACAGCTTGATGTACTTTGTCATTTCTGACATGATTGCCAGGGCCGCGAGTTTAGTGTTAAACTTAATCTCGTGGTTTGTGTGGCTTTCAGAGTTCTCCACTGAAAAGCACAGCCAGAAGTAGTCACCATCGTCCGGCCTCCCAGAGCACACCCGCAGATAAACTACGTTGCTGCTTGAGAAGGCGTACTCGGCCTTGCTTCCGTTTGGCTCTTTGGCTGTCAGGACAACAAAGGCGTCGCCGCTCTCCGTCACAATCTCTGCAGCACTCCAAACGGTGGTCATGATAAACCAGGTAGAAATTAGTATCTTATACTCTAGAATTCCGTTTTTCAATAAAAAACAGCATATGCCTACACTATTTCCGAATTCTGTTTGATAGCTAATCGCACAGAATTCTTGGTCTTCTCGTGACCCACCGGTATATTTACGTTATACATTATTAACGACCAACACTCCCTTTCACCTGTTGATATATCGTTCTCTCCGACGTTCTCGCTTCTCCACTCTTTCCGGTTAGCGCCCCGGTTAATTGCCCCTCCATCCGCAATTACTGTGTTCAACTTCATGAACTCCTTCTCTAATCAGTTGTTTCGGCCAACGCTGCCTGATTAACGTCCCTATTTTTCGACGTTAACCCGAAATTACTTTGCTATGTTCTCTATTCATAGCAGCATGTAATCCCTATACCTTGTGAGAACAAGATATGTTAGGATATACCCTAGCTCATCAATACTTCAATTATTAATCAACTTATGTCGATTTTTTAACTAAACTATTCTAACTAGGCAATATACCCAATAACTGTTAAATCTAGAAAAAAAGATTCCGTTTTTACAAGGAAATTCGCTTTATATGCGGTTCCAGGTGTGGTTAACAAGATTACCACCAACTTTTCGCATGCGGTCACATACTTCTCTGATTCGGTTAAACCCAAATGAGCAATTTGGGCTAGTTGACACTTTCCTCTGTGCAAATGTTACACAACATTACGCTCAAGTATCTCAACTTCCTGTCTAACAGTGCTTTAAAAGTTGTTTGCGCAGCACATGCCGCCTCCCTCTCTTTTCACTGTAGCTCTTTTTCTAGAGCCGATAACTATAAACTAGTATAAAAAATATCCGTTTTTACTGAAAAAAATTGGAGTTCCCCCCATATTACTCAACCCAAACACCCATGTCATTCGCAGACGTGGGCTTGAGGTTCTTGAGCACGGGAATCAAGTTCTCGCGCCATGTCACTGCGTCCTCCTCTGTCATGTTGGAAGGCCTGATGTTGCTGAGCTTTCTCCATCCGCTGACGGAGTTTTTGTCCGCCCTGTGTGAGCCCTTGCTCATGAAGACATGCCAATCTGACGTTGCTATGTCGTAATGGGTGTGTCTGGTGTCTGATGCCACTGGGACTGCCAGACACGATGGGCCGTCAAAGGCATTCCATGCGTCAGCGTCTGGGCACACACTGTGTCCCTCCTCCCACTCGCCAGAGGTTCGCTTTATAGTGAACGCCCCCCTAAGCTCCTGGACATTGCTAACATCCACGCTAGTGCGCGGGTGCATGTTGCCCATCTTGGATTCTAGACTTTCTATAAAAAAACATTTCGTTTTTCTGATTGAAACAAAAAAGCCGCTACCCTCTGAAAACGCAGCACACGACCGTGTACTTTTTTCTGGGCGACAAACTCCCCGTATTCCCGGTCATCTACCGGTGGAAGCCAAATTGTCATTTCTGGCCCAATAACTATAATTCTGTAATTTAAGAATCCGTTTTTATAGGAAAAAATTTGCCCGAAGGCGTTTACTGCTCGAAGAACCACCTAGCAGAGCCAAGCTCTGTCTTAATGTCTCGTAGAAACTTAGTTGCCTCGCCGATACTTCCAATCTGGAGTACACGGCAGTGCTTGCCAGAAGCAAACTTGACACCAAAGCCATCCTTCTTGCCCTTGGTCTGATGAGTGATTGAACACTCAAGAGACTGGGATGGGTCAATTCTGATGGTTGAACCAAGTGGGCTGTGAACCCGGGCAGTGTAAAACTCACCAAGAGTGTCGCGCTCGCGAATGAACTCGACAGCCATGATGAAAGGTAATGTTTTCTTTTTAGAATTTATTTAATCCGTTTTTCTGAATAAAATGGGTATATAAAGGCACCTAGAACTACAAATAAAACTAGAATATCAACTGTTCTAACTATTTTTTTATATTTTACTGGAAGTTCTTCAAATTCTTTGCGATATCCAGGAGGTTTTGCCCATCCCCACATCCATCCTAGAATTGTAGGTCTTAATCTATCATTACAATCATAAATCATGTCATACCATGCTAAAGCAACATACGCAGAGCAAGCTAGTAAGAAGGCAGTTACAAATCTGTGAGCATATGCCTTAGGATGAGGTAGCCAGTATACCATCAAAACAAATCCAGAAAAGAGAAGACACTTGGGATTCAAGTAAAGTGGTGTTCCAAAAAGACCTCCTCCCATTTACTATTTACCAAACAATCCAGGTTCTTGGCTTGAAGCTTTTCCAGTAAATGGGTCGCCTCCTGATGTTGATGCTACTGCAGTTTCCCCATTACTCATTCCTTCACGAGAAAATGGCCCCTTACCTCTGAATAGTCCTGCTGATAAAATCACAAAGACTGCTGTCAAAATTATAGATGTAACTAGATCCTTAGTTCCTACAAAACATACAGCAAAGATAGCTAGTCTTCTTAAAATAAGATACTGGGAATATTCTCTGTCATCATGACTTAATTCATGAATAATAAATCTGCTACCAACGTTCAGTAATAAAAGCATTACTCCAGCAAAAGCTGTACTACTATTAAGAACTCCTACTGCGTGTTGAATATAGTGTAAGACCATTTATTAGAAGGAGCTAAATTTCTCTGTAACCTTAGAATCTACGTGGGGCTTTACAGATTGAGTAGTGGGAGGAGGAGATGTTACATCCTTACCCTTTTCTTGCTTGAGCATCCCACTCTTTCCAGAAAGAACCCCCTTGAGAAGGTCTTTCATGTCTGGCTTAGGTGCTCCAGATTTAGGCTGCTCTTTTTCTTTAGGAGCTGGCTTTTGTTCAGAAGCATCTAGATATTCTAAAACAGGATAAGAACTAGTTAGATACGCCACACCTAGTAAAAGACCTATGGGTTGACTCTTCATAAAAGCACCAACAACTCCAAGAAGAGCTAAAACTTGACCGACTGGACTTTTAAGCATTGTGGATACAAACATTGGAGGAGGATGAGTAAAAAACGCAATATAAACTATAATTCCAGCAACGACAAGATACTCTGTTGTTATCTTCATTTGTTCATTGTACTGCTATTTTTTCTATGCTCCTTTGAACAAGATGAACTATTCGAGTCTGGATGATGTATTCCCAGATAAACCATGGCCTAAAAAATCGCATGGTATTGCTAAAACAGAACCAAAACGTGACGCTCAACAAGAGGGTCGTGTATTCAGTAGTCCTAGACACCGTGGCGAAGCAAGTATAAAAACTATGAAAAAGGGTATTGATGATTTAACTAGTAGTCTTCCGATTGTAAAAGATGACGAAGAATCAAACTTTCAACCTGAAAAAGTAGTAACCAGGGAAAATTTTGGAATTACCAAGACTAGTGAAACCAAGCCTTTTTACCGGACTGATGATGGAACTACCTTTGCTTATGCCCCTCCATCATTTCAGCAAGAAGGTCATGAAGTAAGACTACAGCGATTATACAAACTACTAGAACAACAGCATGGTTCTGAAACTCCCGCAACGCAGGATATGCTTCTGTATATTTTTACTGGAATCTTCTTTATTTTTACATTTGATACCTTTGTAAATCTAGGTAAGCATGTCAGATAAAAATCGCCCTAAGGCTTATTAGAAGTTGTAGTCCACATGGTCTTCGTTCCACCGAAGAAGCAATTGCTGTGCGTCTGCGATTGTCCCTAAGTCTTTTGTCTCGAGAGCAAATACCAGCTGTTTGAGAACATCTGCGTACCTGCGCCTCTCAAGAATAAGAGATGTAAGGTGGTCGAGAACTTCTAAGTCCATGTCAGTGTTTAATGCTAAGCTAGTTAGCATCTTGTCATCAACTTCAAGTTGAGCAAGAACAGCGACTGGGTCCATGATTAAAACAAGATATTTATAAGTTTTAAATATCCGTTTTTTGTACAGAGAATACAACCTTTCTCAGACCATACTCCTTAATACACTTCTCAAGAAAGATTTGACACTCAGAGCAGGGCTTTGAGTCCATGAGTTGGTCGTGTGCGTTATACCGATACACGATAAGAGTAGCACCACGAAGTAGTGAAAGATCACCTAAATTTTTCACTACTGCGCGTTCAGCATGAATAGTCTGGTGGGAATACCCAGACCCCTTAGACCTAGAACCAACCGAATTATGGCCAATTGCTAAAACCTTATTACGCTTCATAATTATTGCTTGATGAAAATGAGTCCTGTGTGGGAGAACATTAGGCCTAGGATTCAGAAGCATTTTTATACCTAATCAATACTGGAAATAAACGAATCCATTTTAAGAACGGTCACTAATACGAGTTTCCATGCTAGAAAAGTCATCAAAAGCATTCTCAAGTGTTTCAATTTCTAGACTCATGCTCCAGTTTAGATTATTCCAATACAGATACTGGGTTGACGGCATACCATGACTGCGTAATTTAATCTGAAATCTATCAAGCTTATTTAGAGCAGGGAAGAACTCGATTGTCTGATGAGCATTAGAACTCTCGTTGTATATTATTGGTTCAGCATGTACTGGAGAAACAAACTTAGCAAAAACAGAGTTTGTAAATGCTGATCTATCAGCATCTACTGCCGTCTCGTCTGACATATTGAGTTCCTTAATTTCCATGAAAAAATACCCAGGTACTCCATCAGTACCAGTAGTTGGGGCTGTCGAAGTATTTGTGACAGTATTCCATGTACTAGCCTTATCAAGAGAAGGAAACTCGGCATCCTTGATATTGATGGATGTTACACGTTCATAAGCACGAGGAAGATAAATAGTGAAGCTTCCATTCCTCGGATAGAACATAGCAGAAGTATCTCTGTCGGCTGAATCAATGTGTAGAATGCGTGAACGTTTTACTAGCTTTTGTACGGGCTTAGAATGAGAAACTTGAACACCGTTGTAATCAAATGCTCGATTCATTTGTATGTTTACTAGAGTTAAAACTTTCGGTATCTACGAGTCTTTCGAGCAATACTTCTAGGTTGTTGAACAAATTGCTTACCATCTCGCATTCCCTCTCTCTTCTTTCGTGTAGTACGAGCATATTCCGCTGTTGACAATTGTTTAATTGCCTTAGCTGGTAAGTATCGTTCGCCTGTAACTAAGGAAGGTAACCCAGTTTTAGTTCTCCAATCCTGAATAGTCCATTGATGTAAAGAATTCTTTGAACTTTTACGACCATGGTATTTTCCACCCTTGTCTTTATACATTTTAACAGCTAACTGAGCCTTGCGAGCACTCCATTGTCCAGGTAAACCTCCTTTTGAACTCTGCGTAACCTCTTCTTTAATGCGTAACCACAGATCTGGTTTTGTTCTGATCATATTATAAATATGAAATATTTGATAGTAAAGGGTGCGATGGGATTTGGAGACAGACTTCAATCATTGAAAATGTGTGTGAAATATGCCTTAAAGCATAATTTACAAATTTATGTAGATTGGACTGATTCTATCTGGTCACACTCAGGAGAAACATTTTATACTTATTTCAATCTAGTTAACATACCTGTTCTGAATTCCTTAGATGATATACCTGCTGACGCAACTGTATTTCCAGCTGTGTGGAAAGATAAACTTAAGGAACCTGTAACAGCTGAACTTGAAAAATCGAATCCTGAAATTACATTAGGGTTTCTTCAAGATGATGTTTATAATGCAGATGTTATAGTTTATCCATCTAATGGTCTTAGATATATTTATGGAGATTCTAGTTTTTTTGCTAATGTATTCAGATTAGTAGATCAACGCATTATTCAAAAAGTTCGTCAACGTCAACAAGTATATGACCTAAAAAATGTTCTAGGTGTTCATCTTCGAGGCACAGATAGAATGGCTAATTTAGATAAAAACAAACGTATGGATGGCGTAAATATTCGATTGGTTACGCAAGGAATAATGAATTCTAGAAAGTGTATAGCTGTTTCTGATGACCCATTCTTTTGCCAAATCTGGAAAGCTCGTTATTCTTTTCCTCTTTTAACTGAAGTTGGAAATCTCGGAGGAAATGAAGGTGTTCATAAAAAAGCTCCCGGAACCTTTTCGGTGTCAAAGGATGATTTGAATGTTAGCACCCTAGTAGATTTTTTTACACTTGCTTCTTGTGCTAGTATAATGAGTACTTCAAACGACTCTAGATTTGCTCAAGAAGCTCAGAGGCTTAGTAAGCATTTAGTTATGATTATCTCCTAAATAATGAGAAACGTTTAAAAGCAGGTGGTAAGTTGGGCTGGTCAAGACCTGGAATCGGTAAGGGTGTGGTATTTATAGAAACTGGGTAAGTAACATATCTCCTATTCAAAAATGTACATTCAAATACATTGGGGATATTACCATTGTATCCACAACAATTATTCTCATGAAAGTGAAACATCACATGAGTTTTCTGTATTTTTTCCATTACTGCGGTTTGCCTATCACCAAATGGGAAATGAAATTCAATAACAATTTGTGCTAAAGAATCTAGATGTTTTTCTGTCAAGTTTTCAACCCATGCTATTTCATGTCCTTCAATATCCATCTTCAGAAATATATTGGAATACTTCTCTAAATATGAAATTAAGTCGTCTTCATTGGGACCGCTACCAATATTTTTGGGAATCCATGTAAATCTAGGATTATTAGAAGGATTTTTCCTAATTGTTCCATCAAAACCATGACATTCTAAATCTGGATATAAACTTAGGAAATGGTCTTCAAAGGAAGTATCATTACTTATTCCAGCACCTATTAAAAAATCATATTTGATTGGAGCATCAATAATCACATACCCGCCGTCATTATCTTTTCCAACACGTTTTCTAGGAAATTGTGGTTGGTAAAGAGTCAAATCCATTTGTAAAATGGATTATAGATTAAAACCTATTTTTTTACAACAAAATGGCTCTGACTATACATGGATATAGAATCACAAAACCTCAGAACGCCCATCATTTGAAAGGTGTTCTGACGGTAAAACCATTTATCCCGTCTGTATTTGTGAAACCCCACAATGTTCCCAAGTATAAAGTTTATCAGGAATCTGAGGAACACTTATACATTCCTAAACATTACGGTATACAAGAGTATGGTCCGTATACTGCCTCAACACGTGATGTTCAGAAAACAGATGCTAAATTCTGGGAATTCAAGGGGTCGCTGAGACCAGTTCAACTTCCTGTAGTTAATTCTTTCTTGAAACCTGAACCACACGATGGCATTATCTCACTTCAAACTGGTGGAGGCAAAACTGTCTGTGCGTTATATATTGCTTCTGAGCTTCAACTTCCTACACTAGTCTTAGTTCATAATACATTTCTGCGTGACCAATGGCTAGAACGTATTACGGCATTTCTTCCAAGGGCACGCATAGGAAGAGTACAAGGTGATGTTCTAGATATTGAAAATAAGGATATTATTGTAGCCATGCTTCAATCTCTATCAATGAAAGAGTATCCCGTATCAACCTTCAAAAATATTGGTCTAGTTATTGTAGATGAATGTCATCATATTGCTTCTGAAGCTTTTAGTCAATCTATTCCAAAAATTACTTCAAAGTATATGCTAGGTCTTTCAGCAACTCCAGAACGCAAGGACAAGCTAATGCATGTAATTAATTGGTTTCTAGGCCCAATGCTTTATAAATCAGACACTGCTGACAAGATAGATGAAAAGGTAAAGGTAGAATACTTTGAGTTTGACCCACCAGATAAGGAATTCAATGCTATAATCTATAATGATGCCAATGTAATGTTTACATCATTAATGATTAATAAGGTTGTAGACTATGAACCTAGAAATCAGTTTCTTATAGAAATCTTGAAAGATGTATTTGAAGAACAAGGTAGACAGATTTTGGTTCTTACGGATCGAGTAGAACATACTAAGAAACTATTTGAAATGCTTCCACCTGAGATTCAAAAACACACTGGAATTCTTGGACGTGAAGTAAAATCTGAACAACGTACTATACTCTGTTCAACTAAACGTATCCTAATTGCTACTTACGCAATGTGCAAGGAAGGCTTTGATTTAGCCACTTTAAATACTCTGCTTATCGCAACATCTAGGCCTGATGTAGACCAAATTGTTGGGAGAATTATGAGAGTGGAAAAAGAAGGACGGAAGATACATCCGCTTATTTTAGATGTAGTTGACCCAGCATTTCGGAGACAGTTCCAAGAGCGTCTTCAGCTTTATCGGAAGAGGAATTATCAGCTTGAGAAAGTGGTACTAGGATAAGACATTCACGTGGAATCCACTCTGCTACAAAATATGTATGATTAGAATTCCCTGGCATTAGGCATTGGCAATGTGTAGCAGTCATTCCTAGAACAGCAAACTTAGTTTCATAAAATTTATGAATCGCATACATTTTTAGTTATAAGCTGTCTTCATCAAAATCATTCTGCGTCGTATAGTCATTATAATCTCGGACTGCTCTATCTCCATAATCACCATAATCAACTTCTAATATTGAACCATCTTGTGCGATAGGTTGATCACCATTCTCTACATAGTCACGTTCATCACTATATCCTTCTTCTGGGCGATTTACATCAATTGGTATCGTTTCTTCTAATGGATCCTTATAATTCAATTCACGAACAAATCGTTCACGATCAACATTTGTAATTAGAAAATCAGCAAGACCTAGTTCTAAAAGCCTCTGTGTTAATTCACGTTCAGAATCACTCATTGTTCGAAGTGTTGATTTTAGAGCATTTCTTTCCTTTGCTCTGAGTTCAAAATTCTCCTTTTCAGCAGCATCCTTAGATGTCAGAACCATACGAAGAGTTAGGTCATTAGCTAGAGCAACATTTACTGTGCGACTCATAGGAGGATTGGATTTTACAATATTCATAACTTCAAAGAAATATCCCTTTGCTATATCACGAATCATTGAATCAGATTCAGTTATATCAATACGTATCATAGCATCTTGGAGTAAATCTTGATTTTTCATAGGAAGTTCAGCAGCTGAAAGAATAGAAAGTAATCGCAATGTCACTGAAACAAACGCAGGACCATCAGCAGTTTTAACAAAATCAGTTAAAAGTGGAAATCCAACAGGAAGACCTAGAGAAACACGTCTGCGTATTTCTTTGTCTGATACAGATTCATAAGACACAATAATATCATCAGGTTCAACCAGAACCATATTTGGTGACACTTCAATTCTGGAATCAATGCTAAGTTCTTCTTGTCTTAGATTAGGTAAGCGCTTAGTTCCCCATAAAGAAGATGTTTTAGCATTACATTCAATAGAGCGTTCTTCATCTAGAGTTTCGCCAGGAAGATATATGGGATTATCAACTGGTTCAAGTGGAAGTATTAATGCGTTTATTGGAGCTTGTTCCTCAGGTACTTCATACCGCTCTCGAGCATTTTCAAAATTAGTCTTGAACTGTTCCGCGAAAAATTTAATCCATTGTAGAGATTGTACTTTCAAGTCCTTGGATTGTTTGAGAACTTCACGCAAGATAGTTGCTACACTTCCACGATAAGAACCTGGGAATGATTCAAATGTTTTACGAAGCAGGGTTAGAATCGAATTTAAGACAAAACATTCTTCTGGGTCTGATGAATCTCTAGGATATCCAGCTGTATTTAATGGACGGTTGCCCACACTTCTTTTAGGAATTAAGAAAGGATTATGTGCTTGTAAAAGAACTACAGCTCCAGCAATACCTAGAGATCCCTCGACTAGTTCCTGTTTTTCCTTAGCTATAGCTCTCGATGATTCTGCCCTAGCCTTTAATCCAGCTGATAATTTTCTAATTAATTGTAGAACAGGTAATACCTGCTTTTCATCGGGTAAAACTTGTAGAAAGGTCAAAATAGTAAATAGTAAGGATTCACCCGCATTATCTGGATTAAATAGAGTACGTAAATCAGCAAGAGAATTAACTATGCTTTCTGTTTGAATTTTAGTTTCTATTGCTGAATATTCCATTACTAGGTGTCCATCTTCATCGTATTCATTCACAGCAGTGTATGTGTCTGAATTAATAGCTTCACCACAAAAACGGCAAATACGTCTTCCTTCAAGTGGTAATGTCCAATCAGCATAAAACTTAAACTTTTCATCTAAGGCTCCTCTCAGTATTTCGATGGTGTGTAAACATAGCACAAACTTATCTACATCATAATATTTCCTATTTTCTAGTACTAAGTCTCGAACAATCTTTTCAAGAGCTTCCGCCTTATCTTCTGGTTCACGGTTAGGATCTTGTTGAATAACTAGGACATCTCTGCGTCGTTCAGATTGAGCTACATGTTCAACTTTTTCATATTTTGGGACATAAACATCTTCACGATGTAATTGATATGATTTGAGAAGCTTGTAATAATCCTTTAGAATATCATGCTTAGTAGATTCTTTCCATAGAATACGTCCCTTATAAGCAGCAGTAACTTTTTCCTGGAGGATAGTACTTACTGGAATACATTGACCTCCTTTTCCTACTGGACGATAAATGCCACTGGATAAAAAGCTATCAAAATTAGTTGTTAGAGTCATACACACTTCTGGATTAGATTCAGGGAATGAAGCAGTAGGTACTTCTGAGAAAGCAGAAACAGCTAGACTTCCTGCTGAACTTGCTTCTGCTAAGAGAAGTTTTGCTAGGAACAACCCACCATCTACTTGCTGAGTAAGCCATAATCTAGAATCCTGACCAGGATACCATTGAAGATATAGCTTAGTCAGTATTTCACTAGGAGCATCTTGCTTTTCATGATTAAACTTCAAATCCAGAATTGGCATAGGAACATCTTGATGTTCAACTGGAGGAAATCGTTCTTTCCACGCGACCCACGGAATACGAGTCATTCGTACATCATAAAGTTTAAGAAGTTCGGAAGAAGCATAAGGATCTGTTGTTGTAGGAATAGCGTGCTCCATAATCGCAGTAATACTTGGATACGAATCTAGTAAGGAAGCATCAGTCTTTACAAAGGATGGCTTACCTGATTTCAAAAATGGGTGATCCATTAACGGTCTAGGGAGTTCAGGACGTTCGGCTAGGAAAAATCCCAAAGTCTTAATATCATCTGCTGTATTAGGAATTTCATATAACATTGTATCACTTAATCCGTCATCCCGTACAATTATTTTAGTTGATAAATAATTGCCAAGACCTATGATTGATTTCTTACCTTCAGAATCTACTAAGGTTGCTGTTTCCAGAAGAGAACGACCATCTTCTGTACTTGTATATGGCCTAGGAAGAGCACCAATTAATCTAGGGTAATAATTTGGACTACGTTTCTGCTCAAAAATAGGTTTCCATTCCTTGGCATACGAATATGTCTTATAATCAAAGGATGAATATACAGGATTAATCCACGGAGTATGAACTGATTTCCTAGCAGAATTAATTATATAATCAGAATCTGTAGCAACAATGAGTTCTTCATATGCCGATTTAAGTCTGTCCTTTAATACCTTTAATTCCTTGATTTCATGCTTGGTCACCTTGCCTTTCGGTAAAGTTTTTTCAAAATAGTCGGTTAGCTGAGCATCCAGAGTAAAAAATCTAGTTTCTTCAGGTTTTTGAACTTCTTCTTCGAAGTCAAATGTTTCTAAAATTTCAAATTCGCTCGGTTGGAATACTAGCACGTCTGCCATTATTCTATAGTCCCTTTTCTACTATCCCACAATATTCGTGAATGGTTTTCTGAGTTTGCTTCAGAAGGTCTTCGGGCTTTTTCTCAGAACACCAACGAACAATCATGGTAGATTTCATAGGATGAGGAATATCATATGACACAAAGTTGACATCCTTGGAATGATACATAACTTCTTGAACTAGAGCTCCTACAGTATGTCCACCTTGATCAAGCTTGACATTGTATACATTCTTTTCAGATTCATGGGCAATCTTTTCAAGAGCATTGGTTATCCACAGATCTAGTTGATGCCTTAGTTCATAAAGAGCTAGCTTCATAATATCTCTTGGGGGTTGAACACCTACACTTTCTACAGCAATATCAATCCAATTAGGTCGCCCAATATCATCAATGGAATACGATTTCTGAATATAGAAATTGTCAAATACTCTAGGGTCTCCCCCCTCATCAACATACTTCTTCTTATCCTTCTCTGCTCGGACTGGGTCTACATGATAAGCCATACTAGCTGTACAAACCTGCGATGCCTTTTCTACAGCTAGTTTAGCCTTAACATGAACAGTTTCACCCTTACGCATGCGAAGAAATAGTAGAGGAGTTTTTAGGTCACGATCACGCATAAGTACATTTTTTCGTCCACCAGTAATCTCAAAGTCGTCTGTTGTAATTTGAGTATTCTCAGTTACTCCGTGAACCTTTAGTTCAATTGAACAATCCTTGATGATGTGTGCGTCGGTATGTAGGACATCTACCGGTAGTAGTTCCATTCTGTGTTTAAGCATTTCATGTGGCATCTGGGTAGTATTATCTAGAATTTGAACGTCGCGAATTAGCACAGTAGGAATCTCACTTAGAAGTACACGTCTCATACCGTTCACAAACGTCAGTGGGAAGTTCTGAAACTCAGAAGATAGATGAACATCATTCTTTTTAACAACGGAAAAGGTCGCCATTGTTTTTATAGAAGTAGTTTCGTTATCATCTCAATCCGTTTTTTCCTTGCTTGAAACAACGAATGTCCCAGCCATATCTTTTTTATAGTGAACGCTGTCCTCATAGCAAACAGATTATTGAGACTCTAAAAGGTCTAAATAAAACTGGATTATACAAATTTGTTCTAATCGAATCTCTTGCTAGAAACCAGATTCCTGAATTCTTAAAGAAGGTGCCGACCCTGTATGTACCAGACACGAAGGATGTTCTTGTTGGACAGCAGATTTTTGGATATATTAGTAAACCTACTAGCTCTAGAACGGAACTACCTACAAAGTCAGCAGCAGGTGTACCTACTGGTTCAGCCCCAACCGGTGATATTTCTGCTTGGGGATTTGAAGGAGCTGGACGCTTATCCGAATCTTTTTCAATGTGGGAAGCACCTAATGCCTTTGCTTCTGATGGAAATAGTTTATACACTTTCATAGGAGAAATGACTAAGACGTCCGAACTTGTTCGAGACCAAACTAAGTCTGAAAACACTATTAAATCTAAGGAAGGTGGTTCTGATGATATAAGTAAGCGCCTCGAAGCTTTACAGGCGCAGCGTAAAAACGAATTTTCTGGTATCAGCCGTACATAATAATAAACAATGTCTAAGAAAGTTCTGATTGACGCCTTCTTCTCTCAGTTCACTTCCTTCCTAGGTGAACTAAAGCAGATGTACCCAGAAGACGAAGATTTCCCAGTATTTCTTACTACCCTATCTCTAATGAAGGCAACAAACCCTATGCTGGTTGTCAATTTTGTAAAGACTGAAATTGTAGACCTTTACGGGGCTAAAATTCAAGTTCGTGATGAGTCATTCTTTCTGAATGAAACTTATGCGGATCGTGCCGATGTAGACCTGAATATTGTAGATAAACTCAAGCAGTATATTCGTGGCATGAATCCAGAGACTAAGGAGACTGTTTGGAAGTATATTGAAATTATTACTAAGTTATGCTCCAAGGCACTAGAGGCTTAAAAACGGATTAAACATAAAATATTGAAACTAGGTATTAACCAATGCCCAGCTCTGTCCTTCTAGGTCATGTTGTGCAGTTCACGTTTGGCTTTGCTGTCGGCGTTTACGTGATGACGTTACCTGGAATCAAACCTATGATAACCAAGATGGCAAGTGAGACGTGGTCGGCAGTTTGTACTACGACGTCTCACACACTCACCAAGCTTCAAGCAAGGATTGTGAGTAGCAAGTAATTATACTTCATTTTTAAATCCATATAATTCATTTGGACTTAGATGAGACAGTTCATATAAGGCAGTTTCGGGACTCTTAAAATTTCTAAAAAGAATTTGATTAACTTCTGCTGGTGTCCACTTTCCGTCTAGGGTTGGTTCATCTAATACAACTCCCTTTTTATCATAAAAACTTTCCACCATTTCATGTAGAATTCCAATAGAACATTTCTTAAAATTTACAATCATATCTATGCGTCCGGGTCTAATTAAAGCACTATCAATTCTCTCAGGAAAGTTAGTTGAAATAGCAATAATTCGTCCCGAAGATTCTAGAGTACCATCTAGCAGATTTAGTAAGAAGGAAAGGTCTATCGGATTAGTTTCTTCTTCCTTGATATTTCCAAAATCATCCATCTGAATCTTTTTAGGGACTTCTGGTTTTTTAAGTTCACGACGCAATACAACATCTCCCATAGCATCAATATCTTCAATCACATACATGCGTTCATTTACTGGAATTGTGTATCGCTCAGTTTTTCCATTATCTAGAACATTGATTTCATCATTGAAAAAGAGATGAGTTAGTTGCTCCTTAGACTTAATTTCAGATAAATGGAGATTAATAATATGGCGCCTTCCAACATTTGCTACAGCCTTGATGGTTGATGTCTTACCACAACCTGGCGAACCATGAAACATGAACCCTAAGGTATGTGGAATGCCTTTTTTGTCATACCAATCCTTTCTATTCAAAAAGAAATCAGTATGATCGCGAACGTTCTGTTTCTGTTCAAAGAAAACATTATCAAATGTACGAGATGTTTCAAATTTATGTTTTGAGAACATGATGTAAGATGTTGGCAAAGGATTCTGAATCCCGGGCTTTTTAGGTTGAACCATCATATTGAAGAAATATTTATGCGTTCCTAGTTTATTTAGCATATGGCGGTCATAATCTGTCGTACATTTTTCAACAAAGCTTTGTAAGTATAGAGCTTCGTGGTCATAGCAAAAAATCTTGAATTTCAGAGAATCAATATTTCCTTCCGAATGTTTAATTTCTAGAAGTTGAAAATATAAATCAATATCAATCTTGATAGGGTCAAATTCATGCGGCACATAATCATGATGAGTTATAGAAAGAAGATGCCGAATACTAGAAATCTTTGATACTGAATGTAGTACAGCGTCCATACGATTCTGGAAAAATGTTGGTGCTTTCTTATCCTCTTTATTGCGATCAAATAAGATTTCAGAACTTATCTCTTTATTGGGTGGAGAAGGATTATCAGTGCGCTTAGATCTTCTACATGAAGTACATAGATAAGCAGACCATACGGGAAACGTACTCATAATCCGGTCAAATAAAGAAACAGCAACGAACGATTTTAGTCCGCCACCTGAACCCAGAATTAACTGGGTTTTTAATAGATCTACCATTTGTGCGTTCATTTTAAATTACAAGAGTTTACTGTTTAGACGGAATACACATGTCTAGCGTAGGAATATTTACGTGAACTGGTTTTGACCGTTTTAGCCGCAGAGATTCTGATGCCTTTTCAACAACATCATTCGAGAGAGAAACATATTTTTTTATATCTCTTAGAGGCCCTTGAACATTCATTGTTGGAAATATCATTCTAATAGGAGGAAGACTTGAAAGGATTATATCATTAGTAGTTGTAACATAATTCCGGAATTGTTCAATATCTAAAGGTCCACCAAATGTTCTTAGTAAAGACCTAGGTGGAGCAGGAGAAACGGGATCCTTATAAAGTGTAGCATAAAGATTATTTAAAAGAGCATGTCTATTCCATCTAGTTCCATCTGAAATAGTTTGTTCAGAGTATAGTTGAGCTAGAGCACATTCAGGTGAGCAGAAATTGCCTTCACATGTGTAAATATTCTTATATGCTTCATATGAAATAGGTGATACAAAATGATGACCATTAAATTTATGACAGCACCAAAAACAAGCAGTGTGATCAGAGTATTCGCGAGTACGTGAAACCTTTTCCAGAATTGGCTTCAAAAGTTCATTATCAAATCTTTGAATGCTAGGTTCTTCCACTGAATGAAGAATATCGGAATATGTCATAACATCTCCAACTGGAAGAATATAATCTGAACGAACATCTGTTATTCGTAAAAAGAAGATAACTGGTGCTTCTTTAACAGGTTCACTCTTTTTAACTTTTTTAGGAGGCATTTGAATGATTTACGCCTTTAACGTAAAAATGGATTTGTTCGTGTTCAGCTAGACATATCATATCAACATGGACCCAGTTGTAACCTTTGTGTTTGGTATCCTTGTCGCTGGCGTTGTCGTAACAATCGGTGTAATCGCCGATGTGTGTACCAAGACAGACGCACAGGCTCTTTTCCAGTCACCTAATGACGACGAAGACAGCTTCGAGTCATTTCTTGGAGAGCGTATGGCAACCAGCCAGGCGTTTCGCTTCAAAGTGATTAATGGCCTAACAAAGCTACACTCAGAGTACCCTCAGGTTTACGCCGATGTAATGCGAAAGCAATAGGTATGAAAATACCAAAACGGATTTTTTAACTATATACTAGCCAGTTTATACACCATGACCACTCTTGCCGAAGCCTGTGAAGACTTACGCGTCGCAAAGATGGTTTTGCAGATAGCCTACGACAATAGCTATGACAAGGTCATCGGTCACCTAGAAAGCGCAGTAGTCAAGGCCCAAAAGATCGTTGACTCCTTCGATGGGTACCGCTCACCAACCAAGCTGTTTCTGGAGGCCTTCGGGATTCTCCAAGAGCAGCCAAAAAAGATTGCGTCGAGCACCCCGCTTCACAAGATTGTGACCTTTGTCTAATAAGCCTTCGGGCGATTTTTATTTCAAAACGAATTTACATGTTGTCATTCCTACAAAGTTCACAAGATGTCCCTGTCTCAAACCTATCGCAAACATACTCATCGTGAACACATTCTGAGTCTTCCTGATACTTATATCGGGAGCATTGAGAATGCCATAGAAGAGCATTATGTAGTTGAGGAAAGTACCTTTGCTGCAAAGACACTCAATTTCAATCCTGGGTTTTATAAACTGATTGATGAGCTTCTAGTTAATGCTCATGACCATGTAGTTCGTCTACGTCAAAAGAAATCTGATAATCCCGTAAAGAATATCAACATTTCTTCAGATGGCAAGACGTTTACTATTCGCAATGACGGTGAATCTATTGATGTAGAAAAGCATCCGGAATACGGTGTATACATTCCTCAACTGATTTTCGGAGAACTGTTGACTTCTACGAATTACGACAAGGAGGAAAAGAAGCTTGTTGGTGGCAAAAATGGCTATGGTGTAAAACTAGTTAATATCTTTGCTAAGAAGTTTGAACTTACTATTGTGGACGGAAAGCGTTCTCTAAAGTACAATCAGACCTTCGAAGACAATATGTCTAAGATTGGCACACCTAGTGTCAAATCATGTAAGACTAAGTCAGGTGTAGAAATTGTTTGGACTCCAGATTATTCTAGGTTTGGTTGGTCAGATGAAATTCCTGAGACTATTCTTCAAGTAGTTCAACGCAGAGTTTATGACCTTGCTATGACAGTTGGAAAAGATGTAAAAATTACTTGGAATGATAATCATATCAAATTTAAGGACCTAACAACCTATGCTTCATGGTATATCCCAAAGGATTCAACTATTATTACTGATAATCCTCAACTTCATTGGCATGTAGCTCTAGCTGATTCCCCCACTGATAAGGCATTCAATGTTTCATTTGTTAATGGTATCTGGACTAGGTCTGGTAAGCATGTAGATGAAATTACTAATCAGGTAGTTACATTTCTTGTGAATCATATTGAAACTAAGAAGAAAACTAAGGTTAAACCAGCTTTGGTGAGAGATTCTCTAGCAGTATTCATTCATTGCTTTATCGAGAACCCAGCATTCAGTTCACAGACCAAGGAAGTTATGACAACTAAGACAACCTGTAAACTGAGCGATGACTTTCTAAAGAAGTCGCTAAAGCTTGGTATTGTAGATAAGGTTCTAGAAGCTCAGAATATTAAGGACGCAAAAGATCTTAAGAAGACTGACGGAAAGAAACAATCTAAACTTACTGGCATTCCTAAACTAGATGATGCTGTGCTAGCTGGTACTTCTAAGAGTCACGAGTGTACTCTAATTCTAACTGAGGGAGATTCAGCTAAGGCAATGGCTTTATCTGGTCTATCCCAAGAGCAAAGAAATCGGTATGGTGTATTTCCTCTGCGTGGTAAGCTTCTAAATGTCAAAGATATGACGTCTAAGAAAGTTGAAGCAACTGAAGAAATTGCTAACATGAAGAAAATTTTAGGTCTAGAATCTGGTAAGAAGTATACGGATGTCAAATCATTGCGTTATGGTTCTGTTCTTATCATGACTGACCAGGATTACGATGGTTCTCATATTCGTGGGTTGCTCATTAATATGTTCCATGAACTCTGGCATCAGCTAATTGAAATTCCTGGCTTCATTACGTATATGGCAACTCCAATTGTAAAGGCAACTAAGGGAACTAAAACGGTAGCCTTCTATTCTCAATATGAGTATGATGAATGGAAAAAGAGCAATCCTTCGTGGAAGGTCAAATATTACAAGGGACTAGGTACTTCAACACGTGATGAAGCAAAGGATTATTTCAAGTCAATGAATGTTGTCAAGTATACTTATTCAGATGATTCTGATGCTTCAATTGAACTAGCTTTCAATAAGTCTATGTCTGATAAACGCAAAGAATGGCTTCAGTCTTATTCTAGATCAACAATTGTTGGTAGTGACAAGGAACTTCTATACGAGGATTTTGTTAACAAAGATCTGATTCATTTCTCAAACTATAATCTAGAACGCAGTATCCCAAATGTAATGGACGGTCTAAAAACTTCTCAGCGCAAGATTCTATACTCTGCTCTAAAAAGGAACTTGAAATCTGAAATCCGAGTAGCACAATTTGCTGGGTATGTTTCTGAACATTCTGGATACCATCATGGCGAAGCTTCTTTGAATGATGCTATCGTAGGTATGGCTCAAGATTTTGTTGGATCAAATAATCTAGCATGGCTAGTTCCTCAAGGACAATTTGGAACTCGTCTACAAGGTGGTAATGATGCGGCATCACCTAGGTATATTCATACCTATCTCCAACCTTATATTTCAAGTCTAGTTCCTGAAGATGACCTAGAATGCCTGAAATACAGAGATGACGATGGTCTACCTGTAGAACCTGAATGGTATGCTCCTATTCTACCTATGCTTCTAGTGAATGGTGCGCGTGGTATTGGTACTGGTTACTCAACCTATATTCCTCAATGTAATCCGGAACATCTGCGTATCGGACTTCAGAGATGGCTAAAAAAGGAAGTACGGCTTTCTGATATTGTACTAGAACCTTGGTATCGTGGATTTACTGGTTCAATTGAGAAATCTGGGTCTGATTTTACTGTTAAGGGTACATGGACTGTAGATAAGGATACTATGACTATTACTGAACTTCCTGTAGAAACATGGACATCGGATTACAAGGAATGGCTAGATAAGCAACTGACTGAGGGAATTATTAAAGATTATTCAGACACTTCAACGGATACTCATGTATCAATTAAGATTAAACTAACTGGAACTCCAGAACATCTTAAGATGATCGAGAAGTCATTGACTGGTAAGATTAAGTTGACTAATATGCATGCCTTTGATTCTGAGTGTACTATTCATAAATATGAAACTCTTCATGAAATTCTAGATGAGTTCTCTGTAATTCGACTTGATTTGTATAAGAAGAGACGATCACACTGCCTAACTCAAATGAAGGCCAAACTACCCTTTCACGAGAATGTAGTCCGATTTATCAAGCAACAGTGTGCTGACCCACCTCTTCCCGACCTAAGACGTAAAACTCCAGAAGAATGCGATACTCTTCTCGAAAAACAGAAATTCACAAAGATCTTTGATACATATGATTATCTGATGAATTTGCCTATCAAGTCATTGACTACAACTAATGCTCAAAGGCATCAAAATGACCTAGACCTACTTCAGAAAAAGATTGCTGATCTTGAAAAGAAAACCCCAGAAGAACTCTGGTTAGATGATCTCGAAACGTTTTCTTCTAAAAAGAAGTAATGGATAAGACATATCTAGAACTCTTAGCAGAAAATGATGCTGAGGCTCGCAAAGAGTTTGAACCTAATGCCAAAGAACTTCTAACAGCTAATTTTGTAGAATATGATGATGATGTAGAAGCGCATGGCCCTCAACATGATGAACTAGAAGACCAACATGAATTCCAGAAACCGCAAGGTAGTCATCAACTTGCTTCTTTAATGCCTGAACCAGCAAAAGACCTTCATAAAACAACTACCAGTGTTCGTTATGATAAAGATGTACAGATTCATGTTATTTCAATAGATTCTAGATTTAGGTCTGACCTAGGTGACAATTCTTCAAATTTTTTATTCAAATTATTGACTCCAATTAAAAATGTTATTTCAGTTCGTTTATCAAGTTTAGAAATACCTAATACTTGGTATACTTTTTCTGATGTTCGTGGAAATACATCAATGGTAGTAAACATTATGCCTCCTGTGAGTGGTGAAGGAATTGAAGTTTCTACTATATCCGCTCGAGTCGTAATTACTTCTGGAAATTATACAGTTAATACGGGTAATGAAAATGATATTTTACTAGAATTGTTTACCCAACTTAACTCTGCGTTTGAAGACCATTCCTTTGGAGTAAAGTTGAATCCTATAACAGGAAAAATAACTATCTCTTGTGTCGGTAATCCGGGGAAGGCTACAGAATATACACACGATAATCAACCAGTAATTACAGGAAATACTAAATTTTTCATAAATTTTGCCGATGGTATCTTCTCAAATCGAGATACAAATTGGGGTCTGGGATATAATTTAGGATTTAATGTCTATCAAACTCCAGTTGGAACAGCACAGACTGGGACATATCTAGTTGATACTCTAGATTCTAACTATGTATTCCTTTCCTTAAATCCAGATTGGAGAGTCGTAGAACATAATCAACCTGATAGCACACAAACTTCTGCCTTTGCTAAGGTTATTGTTGATGTTCCAAAAAATGATATTGTGTATGACAGTGGTTCAAACACGATAACAAAGCAATACTTCTTAAAACAACCAACAAACATTGCGACATTCAATATTTCTATTGTAGATGAATATGAGCAATATATACAGCTAGAAGGTGGTAATATTTCTTTGACCTTAGAAGTTACTGAGGTATTACATTCTTCACTGTATGAAGCTATGCGGGCTTAGCTAGTTTAATTTCTAAGTTTGTCAAACTATTTAAAGTTGATGCCTTATCTGTTTTTTTCATTAAATATTGAGACATAATACTGAGAAGATCATTCTTTTCAGTATTTAGTGTTTGACGATTATTTGTCACTACTTTAATGCGCGGAGCAGAAAAAAATGAACGTTGCGAACCTCGGTTCATCTATTATACAGCATGTAAAACAATTTTATAAGTTACCGGAATAGCACTACTCTCTTCTACTAATCCTGCCAGAGGAAATGTAATTCCTCCAAAGTTTAGAAGAGTTGCTCCTTTGGCATATGCTAGGTCTGCTAGAGGCGTTAGTTGATATGCTCTGGTCTTTGTTAGTTGATATTGTACAAATATAGCTAATTCCTGACCAGCAGTAAATGAAGCACCGTATATCGCATTACCAGCAGTAATTGAGCTATTTGCTAGGAAATATTGTTCCATAGTTGTTTGTGATCCTGTAGTAGTAGTTGCTACATTATTCAGTGTTAGTCCGTTACTTTCATTTGTAACTTGAACCATTGCCATATTAATTGCTTGTTCAAATAGAGACTGGATAGCATTTCCTAGTTTACTAGGATTTGGGATAGGATTTCCGCGATTTCCATTATCTACACTATTTCCAACAACACCGCTCAGTGGGTTTGTAACAATATTTGTAAGATTATAACTAGTAATTGCTTCCTGAGGAATATTATACAGATAGTTTGTAGCTACACCCGGAACTCCTGGAGCATGGTATGTAAAACCAGTAACAGATTGAAACTGTTTAACTAGCGTATTTGCAACAGTACCTTGGGTTCCAATAATAGTGCCATTCGGTTGAGCAGGATAAGATAACCCTGCGCCAGTTACACCAGTTAATCCTTTAGTCAGGTCATCTAGAATAGGTCCAACAAATTCCTGTAACATTAATCCTACAACTGGTTGAGGCTGATACACCGTCGTATTCGCGCTTCCAGATGTTCCGGGAGGAGATATCCAATTTCCCGAATAGGCTATAACTCTACTCAAGGCAGCCGCAGAAACATTTAAGTTAATAGTCTGACTTGCAGTAATTCCAGTATATCCAGACTCACCTAGAATGTTGAAGGTGTATGTCTGTCCTGCTTGCGGGGTGAATAAATAATTTAAGGTTAGTTGACCAGGAATACCCGGCACAGGCTGTGGCGGAGGAGCCGGTGCTACAGGTACAACTACAGGTTCAAGTAGAGAGAGACGACTTACAGTATCTCCGGTGGGATAATTTACATTGTAATATAAGGTAGCATCATCTAGTACACTCAAGGGAGTTAGTCCAGTATATAGGTAAGTTCCAGTACCACCTGTAATAGGAATTAACTCGCCATTCAAACTACCAATGAGTGTAATACCACTGCTGAGTCCGTTATACGATACCCCCGTAAAGTTTACTCGGACTTGTCCACCAGTTGTTCCTTGTAGACCAATAGCTGTTCCAAATAAAGAGTTTGAAGGTACAGTCACATCAGCAACAAGTCGAAGCTGGCTTACATTATCTACAGTGGGCGCTTGTACATTATAGTATACCGTATTTCTACTGAAGGTGCTACCATTTACTAGGCCAGTGTATAGGTAAGTACCAGTACCACCCCTAATAGGAATTAGTTCACCGTTAGGACGACTTACTAGTGTAATACCAGTATTCTGTCCATTAAATGTTATTCCTGTAAAGTTTACTCGTACAGTTCCTCCAGCTGGGCCAGGCGAACCAGTGGCAGTTCCAAATAAGGCATATGGTACAGTGACAGCAGAAGCTAGTGTGATACGACTTACAGCATCTCCAGGAGGAGTTTGAACATTGTAAAATACACTGCTTGGACTGAATGTACTGCCAAATGCTAGACCAGTATATAGGTAAGTACCAGTACCGCCCGTAATAGGAATTAGTTCACCAGCTAGATTACCTCGTAAGGTAATGCCGCTATTTTGACTGTCATACGTTACTCCAGTGAAATTTACTCGTACAGTACCACCAGTTATACCCGGCGTTCCACTAGCTACACCCGATAAGGAATGAGAAGGTACAACCACCGGAGCACTTAGAGCAATTTGAGTAATAGGGTCACCAGCTGGAGTTTGAACATTGAAATAAGTATTAACAGAATTTAGTGTGAACCCTAACGTCAGTCCAGTATAGTTGTAACTACCTGTTCCACCAGTGATAGGAACTAGTTCACCCTTTAGAGCACCAAGCAGAGTAATACCACTTTTCTGAGAATTATATGTTATTCCTGTAAAATCCAGTGTTACCGCACCAGGCTGTACTCCAGGTGTACCAGTGATAGTTCCTACTAATGAATTTGTCGCCTGTACTGCCGCAGGTGATGAGATTGAATTGCCAGAATACGGTACAAACCCAGTTAAGGCTCTGTAAGTCAGAGTAAGACCAATTACTGCTTGATATGAGAAATATCCTGCTTCATAAGTCTGGCCAGGAGTTAAATTGTATACATAACTCCCATTTCCATTAACTATTGGAATACGTTCATTTTGTGCTGAACCCCGCATTGTAAGATTACTTGATCCACCATATTGAACTCCAGATAAGGTTGCTACTACAGTACCACCAGTTACACCGCGCGCAACAGAAACACTTCCACCAAGTGTTAGGTTATAATCAGGAACACTACCTAGTGCTCCACCACCAGAATATTCTAGTTTTACAAACTTCATATCAAAGGTTATACCAGTAAGTTGGACTGTTGATTTGGTAGAACTTACATATTGTACAGGAAATGTACTAGTACTTGTTCCAGAAATTAAAGATAAATTACTAATGTATGATGAACTTGTAATACCCATAACTGATAAATTCGTGAATTCATATAATGGGCCACCACCATCAACATTAAAACTCGTAGTCACATTAGTATAGGTAATACCTGGGAGCGTTATACCAACAGTTTGGCTTAGAAAATAATCAGCAACTCCACCGTATAAAGCTGCCGCCGCAATCGCAGATGTAGATTGATAACCAACAGGAACAAACCCGCCAGGTTTAGCAAGATTGACTGGCACAATAAGGTCTCTTCCAGTTTGAATTGTTCCAGCCTTGTCAACTACATTGCCTTGATCTGTGTTATTTTGGTTTCCAACCATTACGCCATTTATGTCATAGTTGCTATCTCCATAAATAACTTTACCGTCAAAATTTATATTAAGTGTACCAGGAACAACGCCAGGAACAGGAACATTACCAGGGAAAAAATTTAAGTAAGGCTGTATAGGAACTGAAGCAGTTACTCCGGTAAAATACGTCTCACCTTGGTATAGAATATAAAATTCATCTAGTTCCCCAGGCGTCCAATAACTTGGTACACCCCCGCCAACGATAGTAGTTAAATAACCATATGATGGATTGAATGTAGGAGTAAATGTAGATAACTGAATATTGGGATATGGATCTACGTTATAAGCATTAATACCAAATTCCATTGGAAAATTACCATCTGTAATAAAGGTAGTGCCGCCATCATTATTGAATGTTAATGTGAGACCTGTATCTGGGTTTACTCGAAGGCCAAAATAATAATTGTTAGGCTGTATTGAGATTGTAAAAGGAGGTGCAGATACAACAGCTGGGCGTGCCTTTACAGTAACTACAGGAGCAGAAAGAGTATTGTATGAATAAGTAGCTGCGCTAGGTGCTTGATATGTATATCCAAATAGAGCTCCTTCAAATAATCCAGTATATGTATAGCCGCCGCTGCCATCTATTAATGGAATAGTGATAGAACCATCATACAGAGAAGTGGCATATGTTTGTCCATATGTTACTCCAGTAAACTCAACACGAACTACTCCTGCAGTAGGGGAAAATGCTGTCATTCCACTCGCTGTAAGACCTAGGTAAATGTCTGGAAGAGCAAAAGTTTGACCAGGAACAGGATAAGAATAGTTGTACATTAATTCTGGAGCAATTAAGTCATATGTTACACTATTCATGTCAGAAACCTCAGTACCAAACTCCCCAAAATTCCAGTCTACGCCTGTTTTATCGCGAATCTGTAAATACGGGGCAATACAAGCTTTGCTACCAAAAATTGATAGAGATCCGTTAAAATCATAGTAAGGTATTTGATCACTCGGGTTGATTAACCCCTGTACACTGGTAGGACTGAATGTAATACCTGGGAGTAAAAATTCTCCGTCATAACCTTCTACAGTCGAAAAAAGGGTTTGGTAATTTTCAGCCAACGGTGTTTGGTATCGATATTTATAACGTTGAGTAGGATATGCGTAACCGCTAGTTTCAAAAGAATTTATACCCGGGCCTAAATAATAGTTAAACGTAAGAGGCTCATAACCTAGAAATCGACCACCTATTGTTTCAACTGTAGAAAAAGGAGTAAAAGAATCCCTATAGACTGCAGAAGGGAAGGAAACTGTTAGCGCGTTGCCGCCGGGAGGAACTAATTTAGGAGTGATTAGAGAACTATTTATTTCTAACGATGTTTCTAGGATATTAATAAGAGGTTCCCCAGTAGTATATGTATTTCCATTATAGATACAAAAAAACCTTTGAGTACTTCCTATAGGTAAGGTAGATGTTGGAATCCTTCCATAATATGCCTGGGGAAGACCTGGATTTGAGGCAGTAGAACTAAAAGTAGATTGTATAGGTGTTATCACATTATTTACTGTATTAACTAAGCCTGTGCTGAAACCAGAAATACCTACAAAATTTGTGAATGGTACATACGTACTATCAAATGTTATACCACTGCCAATAATATGAACATAAGTATTCTTAGATAAGGCATATACGTTTGGAGTGCGCAGAGTAGTTGCTATATAAGAAAGATTAGTCGCATAGGTTGTAAGGCGCTGGGCAGAATATTGACCAGGAAATAGATATCCAGAGAAAGTACCATAGCCTGGTTGAGTAAATGTTAGTAAATATTGAACACCAAAAGTACCAACCTGGAAACTTCTAACACTTTGGTTACCAGTCCATGTGTATTGATACTCATTAGTAGCATTACGACCTTGTACAAATCCCGTTAATACGATATCAGGGGCCCCACCTACGCTTTCAGGTGTTAGAGTTAGACTTATATCATATTCAGTTCCAAGTAGAGGGTAATTTGTGGGGGTACCTTTCTCTACAAACCCATATGAAAATGAGAATGAGGTCAAGTAGTTATTTGCGGAATTAAACCCTACATTTATAGGACGACCTGACCACCAGTTAACGGCCATTTTCTGTTATTATACTTAGTAAACACTAATAAAATAAGAGATGCCAACTTACTTTTATCAAAAAACATTGTTTGACCAAGGTCTAGCTCCGTGTGATGCTACCTCAGACCTAGCATTCTTGAATGAAATTGTAGGTGATTTTAAAAAACTGCTGAGCTTTATGCCTAGTGGCGAATTTCCAGCAACTCTGACAACTAATATTCAATTTGAAGCAAGAGCAGACATTACTGAAAATATTGTATTATCATTGGAAGGTACTGTACAGTTTTTGTATAGCAGAATTTATAATGAAGTGTATCCTAGTAGACCGACACCTAAACAAATTCAACAAATTAATGATATCTGGATAGGTATTGGTCACCGAGAAAATATAATATATAGATAACAAATGAACTTTGTTCGACCTGATTCTGTTGAAAACAAGTATAACCTAACTTCAACAAATACCCAGTTTCCCAATTCCAAGCATACTGGACGCGTACCTAATATGCTTGACCCTGCTTTACAAGAATTATCAGCAAGACAGTATTCTTTATATGAAGAAAAACCCGTCTTAGCTGGGTCTGATATGCGCCAAGAGCTTATTGGTCACATTCACTGTCCTACTCCACTCAATACTCAGTTTTTTAGCAAGTCAAATCTAGATTATCTACAAAAGTCTGTTCAAGACCAGGTGTATGCTATGTCAGGAAATAAGCATAGAATAGACCGCCAAAATGATGATGACCTAAAGCTAATAATGCGGTCTTACTATATGACTTATGGTCGCAATAATCCTAAAACTCTAGAATCAGACCTTGCTGACTTAAATGCCCGTGTAGTAGGGTACGCGTCAGCTAAAATATTTAGTGAACTAGATTTCTATATGTTTTATCGCCAGGATATTGCTGAGTTTGCTAGTCCAATTGCTAATCCCATGAATGTTCATGTATATGGTTCTAGATATGGTGAATTGAAATCTTTCTTTTAAATAATGGTTTATGCAACTGTACATATGTTAATACTGAATGAAGCTAAATACATTGATGGAGCATGTATTTCTGCATATACATATCGTAAATTTGGCAATCCTGATATTAAGCATGTTGTCATGATTGATAAAACTATAAAAAATATAAAGAAGCTAGAAAAGTTCTTTGATCGGATCGTGACAGTTGATCCTATTTATGTAAAAAGTAACTTTGAATTGTCATCTGAAAAGCGAGTTGAAAAATATTCAACATGGATCGATTATGCCATTACCAAATGGTATTGTTTGATGCTGAAAGACTATAAAAAGGTTCTATTAGTTGATATTGACACCCTTGCTATGAGAAGCTACGGTCATGTCTTTGAAGTACAGGCTCCAGCTTGGTCGATCATAAATATGGACGCACATCGTGAACCTAAAACATACTTGTTTTATAAAAAGTACAGCAAGACTGGAACTCTGATGGATGATAAGCTATTAAAAGACTATTCGGACAAGGACATTTGCGGGGGAGGATTTACTAGATCCTTGCTTGTGAATGCCAGCGTTGTATTGCTAAAACCATCTATTACAGATTTCAAGAATATGATGAAGATGATCGAGAAAAATGTTAATAAAAACGGCTACTACAAAGCTATTATAGATGGTATTGTTCCCAATGGCCCAGATGAAAGTGCAATTTTTGAGTATTACAACTGTGTCAAGATGGCTCCGATAACAATTCTTGGAACAGAGTTTCTTACTTCTGAGCATAAGCGTCTAGGTAATCATCCTGTATTCAAGGGTATTGATCCCATAATTACAAATTATTCAACAACTGAGAAACCATGGCTCAAGAAAGATAATGAGTTATGGCCTAGTGAAAAGATTTGGGGAGTGTATCATAAACTTCTTAAATCTGTATTGTAAAATCAGGTCATTCTTCTAGAAATACCTGCCTTAGCTAGATATTGTTGTCTTTTTTCTTCAGTAACTTCTGATCCGAATACTAAACCCGTATGTTCAAGTGTCATTTTAATTATAGAACCACCATTATCTAGAGTAAATGGAGCCTTTAATGTTTTGAGATAATTAAAAGGTCCTGTAGTATTTTGTGAATTAGTCCAAGCTGGAAGAATCCAATCAGACAAGGTTACAGGAGTAGGTGGGGATTTTGGATTAGTAACTACGCTTACAGTAATTCCATTATTTTCTACTGGGTCGCAAACTTCCCTAGCAAATAGAGTCTTTCCATCTCCAACATCCCACCATCCACTACACATAGGGTCAACAAGCAGTTCGTATACTTCATGTGACACACATTGTGATACTGTCAACTTTTTAGAACTAGAACTCAATATATCTCCATCATGTATTAACACTGACTTAGCAAAACATTTTGCGTAAGGAATACCATCAATTACATGATGAAACCCAAAAATACCAAGGATATCCGATCTATCTAGAATATTCACCTTTAAAAAAATATCAGTTATTTTACCTAGGCCAATATAAACAGCAGTATAAAGTGGTAAATTCCAATCTTGACAAAATTGTGGAAGAAGTTGATTCAAGGCATCAACAATAAGCTGTCCTTCATTATCTGAAACTACTGTGCTAGAATTTATAACTGCTACATTCATTTGCTAGCAGTCTTTAAAAAATATTCAGATATAGCTTCTTTTAGCTTCTTCTTCTTTTCTTTTAGTGTTTTCTTAGAATCATTCAGGTATGTAGAATAACATTCTGAATGATGATAATCATGGCGCATTAAATGTGCTGCTTGTTTAACTGTCTGAATAGCCATGTATAAGCACCATACATTTAAAATACGGTCATCTAGTTCTATCGGTGTCATACCTTCTGGATTTTCCATTATTAAAACGGAACTTTAATTTGATATGGTCATACTAATAAAATCATGTACGGCCGAAAGTCTAACGAATACGCTCAGATGCTCTTGAACCGTTTCACGACCAAGTACCGTGAGACAGCTAGTATCAAAGTTCAATGTACTGCGGTAGGCTGTACACACTTTGTAGAAGTTCGTGCTAACAGCGCGACAATCTTCCTAAACAACATGCGCAAACACTATGTTTGCTCAGAGTGTGAGTATTGTGAGTCTTCAATGGACGAGCAGCCAGACTCTTATTAGTGCGCCTTATCAGGTTCACCATTTTTTCCACTATGATGTAATGGAACTAGCAAAGTTCAAGGGAAATTTATATGGAAAGTTAAAGACTCAACTTTTCATATGGGAAGCATCCTGGGATTCTTTCAGACCTGTTGAAAAGATAGCATGGAATGGGAAGGAAGTTGTAGTCCTAGATTCTGCTTATAAACAAGATATCTTTGATCCATATTACGGTTATGGTTCTCCAGAAATGAAACAACTTTGTACTAGATTAACCGATATAACTGAATTAAATGGCCCTGAAAAAGTTCCATGGTTCACAGAATGGTGGCGCGATAGATACTGTAATTTTACTGACTGCTGTCCTCGTGATTCAAAATCGTGGAAAAGGTTTATTAGTTATAGTGGCTCTCGTGCTAAAACATTACGCAAACATAATAATCATAGAAAAACGCGACGACAAGTTATTTAGCTAGTAAACACAGACTAAATAGAAATGCGAGTAAACTTGATTGGAAACTTTAATAGCAAAGGACTATCTCAAGATGCTATGATTCTACGTGGAATGATTACACATGCTTATGGGGAAGATGTTAAGATTGGAAAGGTACATCATCTTTTACCAGAATGCCCTGAAGCAGAACTGAATATCTTTGTTGAAACACTTAATCCATCCCTAGTTTCTTATGCTAGGAAGAATGTTTGGATACCTAATCCTGAATGGACATTTAAAACTCAGATATGTTATCTAGAAATGGTAGATGAAGTATGGGCAAAAACTCGTGAAGGGGAAACTCTACTAAGAAAGGCATCTCCAAATGCTAATGTGAAATACATTGGATGGACATCTATTGACAAGGTATTTTACCCTAAAAAGAATTATCATAAGGCTATAGTTCTAGTTGGGAAAAATGTGTGTCGTAATCCCAAACCTGTTCTACAAGCTTATCTAAAAATTAAGCAATCAAATCCTCATCTATATTCTTTACTTCCCACACTAAGTATTCCACATAATCCTGATGAAGTAAAATTTTATTTTCCTCCTGAACTCGAAGATAAGGTAACGCTACTAAAAGTTATTACTGAGACAGAATATGACGATCTACTAAAAGACTGCGGTCTAGCTATTTGTACTTCCGCTGCTGAAGGGTTTGGCCATGCTGTAAATGAAGCAATGTCATCGGGTTGTAATCTGATTGTTTCGTGTATTATACCATTTCTGGAATTAACTGAAAATAATGGGATTTTTCTAGCAAATTCAAATAAGGTTGATCACCCAACATGTCTAGGTTCTCTAGTAGATGTCAGTGTTATTGATTTGATGAAAAAGCTCGAGGATTATGTTGCTGGGAATCTAACAACTAAAAAACACTATTCACTAAGAAATCGCGAGATTTATGAAGCTAGACATGCTAGATTTCTGAAAACAATGGAAAGTCTTTTTAAACCGATTGACCCTTATGCGCTTGCTGATACCCTACCTAAAGAAAGCGAATTGCCTGATGTATCAATTGTAACCCTAACATGTGATCGTAAGGTTTTTATGCCATTAGCTCAGTACTCGTATATAATTCAATCTTATCCTGAAAATAAGCTAGAATGGGTTATTGTAGATGATGGCAAGGAACCAATTGAAGAGCTTCTAATTGGTATTCCTAATGTGAAATATGTAAGACTTGAAGAAAAAACTTCAATTGGAGAGAAACGCAATATTGGAGTCATAGCAGCAATGTATGATGTTCTGGTAATGATGGATGATGATGATGTGTATCCTAATAATTCAGTTCTACATAGAGTAGCTATGTTATATAAGGCTCCTCAAAAACAATCTGTATTTTGTACTACGATTCCATGCTACGATATCCAAAAACATATTTCATTCATGAATGTTCCACCATATACACTACCCATAGCCCAAAGAGTTTCTGAGGCTACACTATGCTTTACACGTGAATTCTGGCTAAATAGACCATTTGCGGATATTCAAATTGCTGAAGGTGACGCTTTCATTCACGGTCGTGAAGAAAAGTGCCGGGAAGTATCTCCCCAGGAGGTTATAGTTTCATTAGTTCATTCGAAAAATACGTCATCACGCAAGGTTCCTGGGACTGAACCTAATGGATGTCATTATGGATTTAATGAACAATTATTTGCTCTTGTCTCTGAAATTGGAACCCAGCTTAATACTTCATGCCAAACAGAGAGCGGCGGCGGCGAGTCTTCTTGCCCGTCTTCCGGCGACGACCAGCAGACTGACCCATAGCGGCATCGCTAGCGGCGGGGTCACCACCACCGCGCATCTTTAGACCCTTAGACTTGAGCATACGGCGAACCGTAGACTTCTTTACTAGGCGAAGCTTCTTCTGAGAGCGACGACGACCACCACTTACAGGTGCAGAGTTACCACCAGAGCCGTTTAGAGGAATAAAACCTTCGACAGCAGACATGTTTTATATTTAGTTAAAGAGAAATTCTTCACGCCGAGCATGAAACACAAGGCTCGACAGTAAATTTTTGCGCACTTGACACTGCTCGAGTTCTCAGATAATAACACCCAGTTTTCAGACCTGCCTTCCACGCATAGAAATGCATGGACGACATTTTTGCGTAGGACGGCTCACTCAGAAATAGGTTGAGTGACTGTGATTGGCAAATATATGGAGCCCGATCTCTAGCCATATTAATCAATGTTTTCTGGGGAATTTCCCAGGCTGTTTTGTATAGCTCTTGAAGTTCAACGGGAATGTCTAGACCTTGAACGGACCCATTATTAGAAATGATAGCCGTGCGAATCTCCGATGTCCATAGACCTAACTTTACAAGGTCTTCAACTAGAAATTTATTAACAACTACAAAATCCCCTGCTAGAACTCTGCGTGTATACAGATTAGAAGTGAAAGGTTCAAAACATTCATTATTACCTAGAATCTGAGATGTAGAGGCAGTAGGCATTGGGGCTACAAGCAGAGAATTACGCATACCAGTTCTCTGAATTTTCAGTTTCAGATCAGACCATGGAAGGTCGGTGGTAGGCGTATCATTCCATAAATCAAATTGTAGCTTACCTTCTGCTGCCGGAGAACCCCGAAAACTAGAATAATAACCACTCTCAGAATGAATTGTTTGATCCCATTGTAGATTTTCTGGAGCAGTAGCTAGTTCAGCAGAAGTAATTGCTGCTGCGTAATACATATGTTCAAAGATTTGTCTATTGAGTCTCTGTGCTTCTACAGAACTCCAAGGTAGACGGAGCATAGCAAAGGTATCTGCTAGACCTTGTACGCCAATACCAATAGGACGATTCTTGAAATTAGAACGTTGACATTCAGGAGTTGGATAGAAGTTTTTATTGATAACAATATCTAGATTACGGGTTAGCACAGACGTATATTTGCGTAGCTTCTCAAAGTTAAATTGGCCACCCTCAACAAATTTAGGAAGTGCCAGAGACCCTAGATTACATACTGCTGTTTCCGTAGGTGAAGTAAACTCCATGATTTCTGTACAAAGATTTGAACTTTTGATAGTACCTAGATTCTGCTGATTAGACTTGGAGTTAGCAGCATCCTTGTAGCAAAGATAGGGCGTTCCTGTCTGAATCTGGGCGTCCAGTACCATCTGCCACAGTTTCTTAGCAGAAATTGTACGCCTGCCCTTTCCATCACGTTCATACTTCATATAAAGCTCATCAAACTTTTCAGAATGAACATCCGATAGTCCAGGACACTCGTGCGGACACATGAGAGTCCACTCAACATCTTCCTCAACACGCTGCATGAACAAATCTGGAATCCATAGACCATAAAACAGGTCACGTGCCCTATCTTCTTCGGCACCTTGGTTCAGCTTTAGACGAAGAAAGTCTTCAATGTCAGCATGCCAAGGTTCTAGATAAATAGCGAACGAACCATTGCGCTTACCACCTTGATTGACGTACTTAGCAGTATCATTGAATACCTTCAGCATAGGAACAATTCCAGTAGACTCTCCATTCGTGCCGTGAATCTTAGACCCACGAGCACGAATATTATGAATAGAAAGACCAATTCCACCTGCCCATTTAGAAATCTGAGCACAATCGCCTAGAGTATCATAAATTCCTTTAATAGAATCATCTTTCATTGCTAGTAGAAAGCAACTAGATAGCTGGGGATGTTTAGTTCCAGCATTAAATAGTGTTGGGGTAGCATGAATGAAATATCCTTGCGATAGAGCATCGTAAGTTTCCTGAACTCTGGAGAAATTGTTACCATGTAGTTGAATAGATACACGCATCCACATATGTTGAGGACGTTCAATAGTCTGTCCGTCATTCTTTAGAAGATATGCTCGCTCCAGAGTTTTAAATCCGAAATAATCAAAATTAAAATCTCTGGAATAATCAATCATTGCCTCATATTCTGCTGAATGAGCATGTACACAAATTAGATAATCTTCTCCTAGCAAATGCTGAACCATAGTAGTACATTCCATTAGAGTCCCAGGAGTATTCTTCTGGTGATTATCAACTAGAATACGAGCACCTAGAAGCCCATAATTGGGGTGATACCTAGACTGCATCATTGCGCATGTTTCAGCAGCAAACTCATCTAGCTTACGTGTTTCCATTCCATCCTGGAGTTGGTTACATACCTTTTGTGCTACCAAATCTGGATTTACATGCTCTAGACCAACCGATTGGTCGCGAATTCTGGAAAGAACCTGGTCAAAGGACACGGGTACGCGGTCACCATTACGTTTAACAACAAACATCTTTTCCATTCTATATGTTGTTAGCAATAAAATCCGTTCTTAGGATAAATGGAGCGGAAAAAATTCATTTATCTAATCTTTTTTATGGTAGGATTTATGCTAACTATTGTAATTATTGATACCTTAAAAATTACTGGTAATTATGTATGGATTCCGTTTATTTGTTCTACTGTTGTCTCTTCTATAGCTATCATGTACACTGTTGAAAATGTACAATTACATGAAGTTGTCCTAGCAGCAATAACTTCTGTCATCTTATCATTTATGATTGGAGTTATGGGTATTGTAAGTTCATCTCTTCTATTTTTTAATGCTGTAACCATGGGAATTACTGGAGGTGTAGTGACTGCTCAAGCCCAGCTTTATGGATTACTAGCCTTATGCGCATCAGTACTTCCTGCTGTAGGATTTGGCAGTGGTGTAGCAGTTGGTTTAGATACTGGTTCTGTACATAGCACTACATATCCTCCCCTACCTAGGTCTAGGGCAAATTCAGAGGAATTATTTCCTGAAATTCTTGGTGGACGTAGACGTAAACGCAGAGGTGGTCTAAGGTTACAATGGTAAATTAAACCCTTCTAATTATAAATGAATTTTCTTGACGGATTATCACTTTTTCTAGCATTACTACTATTTGCTGGATCAGTATCCTTTGCTGTTAAGTGGTCTTATGGTACTGTAAATGATGCTGTTGGACTATTTGCTATTTCTGGAATAGCATTATCTATAATTTTTCCAGCGTTTATAGCTAATGATATTTACAATGAAGCATGGGTTGGAACAACTAGATTAATGATTCCTCCACTACGCCAGGCAGTAGAAATTCCTACTATAGCAGCTGGTCAGGCAGCAGAAAATATTACTGTAGGTGCAGCTGGAAGAATTGGTGAATATTTTGGAGCAGTGGGTAACTATTTTGCTTCAGGGCTAGAAGACATGGTAAGCTGGGAATGATTAAGATGAAAGTTTTACCTGAATATGCATTGATTCAATTTCATGAATAAATAACCCCATAGAATAAGGCATATCAACAGTAGATATTAAATGATCTGAATTTGAGTCTAGTAATCCAGTTTCAGGTTGAAATAAGAATTCATGGGCATCTGAACGCAACATCATACTTTCTTGAATAAATCCAGAAATGCCGTGTGCTATTAATGAATCGCGCTCCATTTCTCCTATGCGTAATCCCCCATCATTTGCTCGTCCTTCGAGTGGCTGATGTGTTAATAATGTACGAGGGCCAGTTGACCTATAATTAATCTTATCTTCTACCATGTGTTTGAAACGCTGGTAGTAAGTTGGTCCCATAAATATTTCTGCTTCAATTAGTTCACCATTCATTCCATTATACAGAAGTTCATTGCCATATGGATGAAACCCAAGTTGAATTAAAGATTCTTTGGTATCCATAATTCTTTGCTGTGTGCTAAACGCTGTGCCATCAACAATAGTACCTAGATGAGTAGCTAATTTACCAGACATTCCTTCTAGAAATTGTCCTATTGTCATGCGAGAAGGTAGGGCATGGGGATTAATAATTAGGTCGGGTCTTAAACCATCCTTAGTCATAGGCATATCTTCTTCTGGAACTCGAAGTCCAACTGTGCCCTTTTGTCCATGCCTAGAACCGAACTTATCTCCTAACACAGGGTCACGAACTTCAACTATACGAATTTTTACACCATGTAACCCTTCAGAAGTTGTGTATCTATAGACAGAATCTACAATACCATGTTGGCCACGTTTAGGTGTTATAGAAGAATCTATAAATCCTACAACTTGACCGGCTGAATTAAATTTTGGAGTTACCACACCTACTAAGATTGTTTGAGGTGTAATTTCTGAACCTGGGCGAACAATTCCTTCAGAATCTAGAAAATCGTAATTTTTTCCATCTTTTCTGGAAACAGTTTCACGGTATTTAGGGTCTGTGGCAGGATTAGCAAATATAGTATGCGTTTGAGCAGCAGGATCAATTATTGATTCGGATTCATCATATGAATGATAATATGATGTTTGATACATTCCACGTTTTAGGGCAGATTCATTCAGTAAAACTGAGTCTTCCTGATTGTAACCTCCATAGATTGCTATGGCTACAATAGCATTTTCACCAAATTGAATACATCCTCCACCTAGAATTGGAGCTGTCCATGTTTGGCATAAAGGTTGCTGAGGTGAATGTAGGTGAGTAGCAATGGTATCAAACCGCTTATTAAATGCTGTGTTGTACCATGAACAAGATTGTTTGACCTGTTGGCAAGTAAACATGTTACGAGGTGCTTGATTATGGTCGGTAAAAGGCATAACAGAACCAGTAGCAGAAAAAATTGTACTTCCATGAATTTCTGAAAGGTATTCAGGATGAAAAGATTCCATGGAAATGCGTAGACATTCAGTTTCCTGGGCATCTATAAAATCCATATGGTCTTCCATAGAATTCCACGTTTTTAGTGATTTTACTAATTCTAGTTTTGTTCCTTCGTGATATAGAGGTCTATAAGGTCTGCCAGCATCGCATTGGATTAGGTATTCATTATTCATCCGATTCCATGTCAAAGATACGAATTTATCTATAGTTTCATTTCTGCGTTCACGCACTAAGGCAGCATGAAACGCCTCGGTCTCTTTTAGAACAACACATACGAGATCTGAATTTACGAAAACTTTTGTCCATAAAGAATCCCACGCACTAGGATGTATGGCAGAAATAGATCTAGTATTTGGTTGCTTTAAAATTAATTCCTTAACGATTTTAGAATTAGTTTGAGTTGAAATCTTGGAAAATAAGGATAATGACTTAATCATGCCAATATTTCGTCCATCTGGGTTATCGATAGGACACATTAGACCCCACGATGAAGAATGTAGTTTGCGTGGTTGTGTTTGCTTAGTTCCCTTATCCATCTTCAAATTAATACGACGCAGATGAGCAATAGTACCCAGATAAGAGAATCGAGAAAGTACTTGTGCTACTCCAGATTCACCTGCCCATGTCCCTTTAAAAGATTTTTCAAATTCAGTTAAGAAGGTATATGATTTCCAGTAAAATCTGCGTATATTTTCTTCTTGAATCAGATTAGTCAAATTCTTACCCTTATACGTTTGCTTCTCAAACTCTACACGTCTATCTAATTCTAATAACATTGATGAACCAACTTCATTATAAATTCTTCTGAACTCCTTGAAGCATAAATCACCAGACGCATCTAGTCGTTTAAACCTAAAATGATCGCGATCCGAATCTTCAGTGTTCCCTAACGCAACATCCATTGCCATACGAAACATATGACCTAGCAAAAATGCCTTTCTCTTATAGAATGTTGGCACAGATTCGCCTTCCCGAAGTTCACAATGAGGGAATAAACTAGAGTAGAGAATTGTGTAGACAGCACCATTGCTACGAGTACGTGTTTGACGTTTCAAAAATAGTAAATTTCCATCTTGCGTTTGGTCATCTTGTTTAGCTAGCTCAGAAGCAAGATACTTCTCATGGGATAAGATTAACTGAGCAAATAAACTATCATATAGAGTACGTTCTCGAACACCTGTTAAAACAACATCATAAATATCTTGGTCTGACGTGAACCCCAAGGCATAAAAAACACTTATTAGGGGAACAGGATTATCTAATCCAGGGAGTTGAATAGTTGCTAGACGATTAGTTGAAAATGAAGCATAATCATCTATCTTGGAAATCTTATCACGGTCATTCATGGATTTGTTTTCAGGTGGAATTCTTAGTAAATGACCAGCACGACTAGTACCATCTTCTGATTCAGAATATATACCAGCAATAAATTCAAACTTATTTTCTTTTGTGGCACTATCCATCTTAGCCTTAATTTCTTTTTCAGAGCGAGTGCGTACCTCATCTCCTGAAGGCATTTCAATACGTTTCTTTGCGTAAAACATGTTTGAACCCAGAGATTCTTGAGTTAGAAGAACACGTTCCTGCCCATTAATAATGAAATAACCACCTAGTTCAAATCGACATTCGCCAGCTTCATAAAGTTGTTCAGGTGTCATTGGACGTAAATAACAAAAAGAACTTTTTAAAAGAAGAGGAATACGAGCAATCAGAATATTTTCAAAAGACTTGGATTGAACTTCATCACCATAATCATATTCTGCTAAGATATTAGCACGTACTTCAAAGGTATATGTCTTATTCTCAAGGCGACATGCGTGAGGTAGAATAGCAATATCTTCTTCATCTACTGGAGATACATAATGAATCTTACCCTCCTTGCCTCCAATGTAAATCCGGATTTGACGACCGTCTTCTAGAGAACGTTTAAAAGGATTAGATGCTTGAATAAATCTAGGAATCTTAGTATCTGTGAAATCAGCAAATGAGTCTAGATGATGACGTACCATAGGATTCATTGTATCTTTTAAAAATGTTCTTATCACATGGCGTGCCATTCCTTTCTTGTTATTATAGAAAGAATGCCAAGTGTACAAACCGTAGGTGTTTCAATTATCACAGTCATGCTTCTTTTAGTATTGTATCGTTTTGTCTTCAATCCTCAGGTAGTATACGCAAGTGGAGGCGGCTCAGTATGCCCCGACCAGTGGACTTACTCGGATGGGTTATGTAAGCCATCGTATAATAGTACTTGCGCTGCCTTTGATCCTAAGACAATTACATCAGCTGTACAAGGTTGTAATCTAGCAAAAACATGCGGAACTTCTTGGCCTGGGAAATGTCCGTAATTTAAAACATGTGAAACAAATAGATATAATGTATGCTGAATCACATAGACCAGTATTTCTTGATGATGTAATTGGTCACCAAGAAATAAAGGCTTCGTTGAGCACTTATCTCAAATCTGGATTTCATGGGGCAGCATTTATGATTGGCCCACCTGGAATAGGAAAAACTACTATGGCTCTTTGTGCTGCTAGAACCTTTGGATTTGACCCTCTAGAAATCAATGCTTCTAAATCTATCAGATCATTCGAAGATGTTGAAAAGTTAAAAGACGCATGTAGATCTTCTATAAATATTCAATCATTCATTCGTGGAGACACAACTAGAAAGACATGTGTTATTCTAGATGAAGTGGATGGTTCAGACCCACATGCCCAAGCAAAGATAGTTGAATGGGTAAAAGATCTTAAACGAACTGTTCCTATCCTGTGTACTGGTAATGAACTTCCCACCATCTTTAAACGAAATTCAGAACTAATTCAAATTATGAGGTGTTATCCTCCAAAGGCTTCAGAAGTACAGCATTTATTCCCAGGTTCTGACGCTCCTCAAATTTTAAAGGAATGTCAGCACGATATTCGTCGTGTGTTTCATAGATTACAATATGGCGACTCATATATTATTCCTGACTATCCTCTCCCCCCCACTGGGACGTCTGTAGAGGTGGCGTTTCTATGGCGCCAGAAGATGTTTGAGCTACCTGACCCTCTCGGATGTCACGCCGACAAATTGGGCATCGGACACTCGCACCAAACCAAGATTGAATGCAAGAGCGGTGGTAAACGTGGTGACAAACCCGTAGTCTCGCGCCGTCTGAAACAATCGTCTCCTGGCAAATTGAACAAGTCTGCTGTGAAAGACTCATAAAATCTTCAACTTCATTAGCAATCTGTTGAGCACTTGGAAGCACAGATACAGGAGTCATAAAATCATTTGGAATTGTGATTGGAAATGTTATAGTTACAGGTTGAGAACGTTCACGAGTAAGAACATCAATAAAGGCAGTTTCAGTTTCCAAAAATTGCCTAGTTAGTTGATCACGACGACGATACAGACGAGCATTCGAAAAAAAATGCATTCTACTATGAGCCAGGTCTCTTAGAATACTATTTTGGGACATTACTTATACTAAGGCTAGAATCCTAAAATCGCTTTAGAAACATATCCATTGGGCCTACCTTATGCTTTTTCAAATATTGAGAATCTAGGAATAGAATCTTGTCCAGTTCTTTTTCTTTGAGTTTCAGGACAGCAAGAGTAGCTTCTTCTTCATCGCCCGGAAATTCAGGATACTTTTTAGGTATGTATCCATCTAGCTGTTCAATTCCCAATGCAAAGAGTTGAGCTACTGGATTCTGAATTTGATTTGTGATATAAAATTCCACATCAGGTTTCAAATTACGTTTCTTGACAAATTCTAGGTCTTCAATTTTATTACCTTGCTTTTTCTCATCCTTGCGATTAGCTACATATATATATGCTAGACGATCGCCAACCTGAGGTGTTGTTCCATCACGTTCTTCCATTCTGTCAGCTAAGACACGATGAGCAATTTGTCCAGGATTCTTGTAATCATCACGTAACTGCTTGGTGATAACAAATTTTTCCAAAGGAATTTTGTTCTGCATTACCTGAACTAGCATATCCTTGACAAAATTCTGGGCATTTTTTAGGTTTCGTTCTTCCATCAGAATATCTAGAGCACCGCCGAAAATATCTTTGACAATGGGAGCATTATCTCTGCGTTTTAAAGCAATACCCATTCCTACACGCTTACATTTTTTAGGGTCATCTTCAAATTTCAGACCCATATAACGTTTACGACAGAAGAGAATGAATGGAAAGAATGTTTTTTCATATTCAATTTTATGTGCCTTGCGACACTGGGAAGTAATTCTATCAGCTGCCTTCTTACCTAGTTCAATTGCTTCGGATAAATCTTTAGTAGGGAACTTGACAAAGATTGAGTCCGTATCTCCATAAATTACTTCTGCCCCAAACTCTGTTTCAACCACACTTTTGGCAAACATTAATCGTTCACGACCAGCAGCAGTAGTACATGCGGCAACTTCTACCTTTCTAATTGGTGATGTACGAGAACCAGTTTGGCCGTATACTGAATTAGCTACAACCTTATAAGCAAGTTGGAGACCATTTAGAACAGATTTTTGAGCATCATCTTCAGTTTTTTCCATTAGCTTCCTAGTTTCTTTACGTTTTTTCAAAAGGATATCTAGAGTCATTGGAAGTAGTCCTGTGCTGCGTGGATCAGTTGTAGGTTGGGCATAACCACATGTCTTACGTCCAATTATTTCACCAGCATCATCCTTTGTGTCAAATGAAATTTCATCTATGGTATAAGTTTGCTTTAGCTTTTCTAGTTCAGAACCATCTAGACCTTCGTGTCTAATTTTACGCCCATCAGCATTGAAAGTTTTAACATAAACTAGAGAATCGGGTGAAATGTTAAAGGCAATCATATTCGAAGGATAAAGAGAATTGAAATCTAGAACAGGGATTGGATGATCTAGATACATTCCAATTTTTGGTGATAGAACTACAGCACCTTCATATGACATATCTCCTTCTACCGATTCTTGTGCCATAATAATTTGACCACGCTTAGAAGCATTATAGGCAACAGCAGAATAGATCTTGATACCTTGACCACGTAGAAAGATAAAATCAATAGGTACACGACATACATCTGCCATGCCACGAGCATTGACCAAGGTATCTAGTTTAGCCATAACAGTAAGAACTAGGTCACAGTCTTGAATACAATACTTTGCGATTACAGAGCGGTCAGCTGCGCCTTTTTTATGAAGGGCAAACATTTCTTGGGCACTAACATCGTCTTTGCTAAAAGACCATTCTAGTTTGTTCCTATCTTCTTTGGAGATATCATCAAATGTGTCCAAATAATTGCTATCATCAAGTTCAACAATAAACTTCTTAGGGAATACTTCCTTTACGCTGAATTTCTTACCATTAGCATAAGGATTAATAGTATTACCTACAATATCAAATCGAACATAATTTCCCGCAAATAGTCCACGTGTAGACTTAGTATGAATTTCAAATTTTCTAGTTTCAGCTCCTGTAATTATAACAAACTTTATGACTTTATCACGTAGAAATGTACTAGCCACATTATCTAGCTTATAAGAATCCAAATTCTGTTCACGACGAATACTTAGAAGTAAGTCAATAGGTAGACGTCCTGGAAGATCAAAATACCGAACAGCATACTTACCCGAAGCTAGTTCAAATGTTTTCTTTTCAGTCTTAATCATATCAATCCGCCCCCACTGCCTAGTATCTACTCTACCAAGTTGAAGTTCCAAGTTATGAAGTTCTGCGCGTTCAGCAATATAACCATCATCAAACCCAAAAGTATTGTAACCTACAATAATATCAGGGTCTTCGGCATGAATATATTGCTTAAATTTGATTAGTAAATCTTGTTCGTTAGCACATTGAATATACTTAGTATCAGAAGAAAGTTCACATGTTCCAGAAACTAGGACATATCTTTCTACAGGTGCTAGTAAGTCATCAGACCACCTAAAAGATAGACCAATTTGAATAATCTCATCCTCACGATTTAAAGCCTGAGGAAAGTTACCTGAATCAGAATATACCTCAATATCATACGAAAGTACATATAAAGGAATGTTTATGTTACATGGTTCTAGGCAAGTATAAGAAGTCTTAAACGCCACATTTACTCGTTCAGTTTCTGCGATATCATCATCCTCTTCATCAAACTTAATTGCTGAAGCAGGAGCTAGGTCGCGCTCATGAAATAGTCTTAGATAAGGAGGCAAATTAGATTCAAATATATCTTCTGCGTGACGTTTCTTTTTTAGTTCACTAGCAATATGCTTAAAAGACCACAGAGCAGGAAAGGATAACTTCCAAACTCTGATTGTATTTAGTCCATTAAATCCACGCATAGCATCTAGCTTGTGTTCAAGTTCAATCTTGATTCCATCAACTGAACGACCATTCTTGGTTTTCAAAGATGAAAGGAGATTAGCAACTTGGGCAGAAGTTTCATTATGCTGGGCCCTAAGATAGAAATATGGTTTGAAATCCGTAATACGAACTCGTGCGACATCTCCCTCATGAGTTCGTCCGTAAACATCTACGACATATTTAAATTCATGGTCATACTCTCTCCAATCACAGGGTTGGAGGTACATTGTTTATTAAGAAGTCTTAGTGTAAAAACCAATTCGTTTTCTATTTTAGAAGGGTAATGTCTCCTGCTTGTCTGGTAAGAAACGTGCGATTCTTATGCCCAGGAGCAAAATACTTAGTGACTACATCTTCGACATCCTTTGGACTAAACGGCTTACAACTGAATACATCTAGATACATATCATTAGATTCCTCGCAAAAATGTGCCGTGATATTAGACGTCTCAATAAGTTGAACTAGAGTAAACCCAGCCTTATCCCCAGTTCCAAATCGAACTACCTTAGGTTCACCATAAGGAACCATATCAATTCTATGAACAAGGGTCTTAGCAAAACGTGTCACATTCTCAGCACACCTAATAGAAGTTGGTAGACACTTTGAGCAATCTAGCATTAAATGATATCCCCAGGACATTTTTTTATTAATGTTCAACTCCTTTCTAAACCATTAGCAAGAAGAAAACCTATCGTAAGAAGTAAATGTCTGGTTATCCATTATTTCATGCTGCCTCCCGCGGAGGTATTAATGACCGTTATTCAAATGCTGAATCAAGTAAGCGTAATATGAGCGCTACGTATTATTCCAATGTTCCATCATCATGTGGTAACGGGTCTGCTTGGAGTGCTGCCGCAGAATTTGTTGGTCTTGTACCTCGTGGCAACTTTGGTAATTCTCCTGAAGGTGGGTGTGCTATAGATACCCAGAGTGAACTTTTATTTGGTGATCCTGCAGCAGCTAGGATGAAGGGTCCCAAGCAATTATTCCAACGCCCCTTTCCTACGACTCCGTTTCTAGGCATGGGCACGATTTCTGGCATTCCTGACCAGAACAGAGTAATTTTTGGTCATTCGACTGCAAATCGGAAGAGCATTCAGACAGTGACGGACAAGCAATTTCCGGTATTTGAACCCTTAGTTCAGGAGAAGGAGGATGACATTGTAAAGGACAATTATTTTGTTGAACCGTTTCTTCGGGGAGGGTTTGCGTCACGGAATGTTCCGAAGGTTCGGATTGATCTGAAGTCTTAATAAATCCCTTTGAAATTGATTCAGTTAGATTTAACATTTCTTCACGAGTTTGTTTAAAGAATTTTTGAATTTCACTTAGTTCCCTTGGCTTAGGTGCGTCCTTTCCCTTGGGAATATTCATCAGTAATGATACTGCTTCTACAACATCATTTCTAGTTTTAGATAAGGCGTCAATAGCCTCTTCTCTAGAACAAAACGCAAGATCCATAACTTTCTCCTCCGCCATTTTTTAGATGTTAAATGTAAACAACGTTAAGATGCGTTTTATTGAATCTCTATGCCCGCCTGCGTTTTTATACATGCTTTATCTGACAGTACATGTTGCTCTAGATCTTTCTCTTGGTCTATATATGACTGCTGGTATTAAGGTTCTAACTGGTTTTGGTCTAACACTTCTGCTAGATTCATTCTGCCGTGTAGATTTAGGCGTTGTATCCTGGGTTGTAATAGCTACTCCATTCATAATTACTGCTCTAGCATCATCTATTGCCATGGGTCTTCAACTAGATAAGACGATTACCAAGTATGCGGTTGAAAAGTTTTCGCCTTTAACTGCTGATAATAGGAAGAATCGTGATGTTTATGTAACACAGTTAAAGGGTGGCGAAGCTCCTGTAACTTCCAACCCAATTTAAATCTAGCAAGAGTTCATACTAACAAATGTTTTGTTGTAAATGTCTTCATACAACAAAAAGGCAGCTTCTTTCGCTTATATTTTCGAAAGAACCTGTTGTAACTCAAGAAATCCTTGGTCGCATAACAAAGATTGAATCTGTAAGTCTTGACCGATCATTTCGTAGATTCAAAATTTGGACTGAAAATCCTCAAATTCTAGATGACTCTGAAGTTGAAGCGATTCTAAATGAAAAAGTTGAAAGTCCTTGGCTACATGTTCTAGCAAAAAGTCCCTTTGGTGAAGTCGATATGACTAATACACTTAATCAGTATCTTGTTTCTGGAAATGTTATCACACCTGATTTTCTTAATAGACAATTTCCATTTCATTATGATTGGTCGTATCTAGATGCTGTAACGTTTAAAGAACTATATTTTCCTAGTGGGGGAATAACAATACATGCTCCCCGAGTGGAAACAGTTACGCAAAAAAACCAGGAAGATAAGAATACCTGAAGAACCCTACTTTGAAATAGCACATGAATATATTGCTCTCAAAGAAAAATTTGAATTTGAAGATACGTTGGAAATACTTTATTCCTGGGTTGATATGGTAATATATCCAATATACATTGTCGTCCGACTTTGTATGCTAGATTTTTCTATTTCATTTGTAATAAGTCTTGCTAAAACATATCAATTATGGATTAATTGGTTCAGATTAAAAGAACTTGAAGAAAAGATAGAAACTTGGAAAGAAATTGTCAGATCTGTCGGAGGCCCGTGGATATCAACAAATGACCCCATATATCATACCTTTGTATATGCCGATGGAATGGAACGTATTAAATTCTCTAAGACGGTGGTGCTCCGTCCTTCCCAAAAAACTGAGAAAAAGTCCCCAGAAGTTCAGCTCCCTGTTCAATTGCAGGCTTCATCTCCGCCAAAGTCCCCATAAGTTCTTTTTGAAGTTCCATTAGCTCCTTAGTATCGCGTTTCATACCTCCAATCTGCTCAGGAGATAGATTGCGATATGCATGTAAAATTGTTGTACCTAGGTCTACATGGGGAGTTGATTTTCCTGTAGGTTGTGGGTCTTCATCCTGCTTCTCTTTTTCTTCATTGTCAAAAAACTCATAGTTAATCGTGTGTAATAAAACTAGGTAGGTCAGCGTAATACCAGCAAGCACAGATAGGATTCTTGAATATTTGAATATAGCATTGTAAGACAGTAGATACCCAATTACAAGCCAGATAATTAGGAAAGGCTGTTTACGAACTAATAAATAACCAGCTGCTGCTACAGCTAGAATAAACGCAATTAAAGAATCTTCGGAAGCCATCTTATTATTACTTAGGAAGAATATTGAATGAGCTACTATTAGCTAGACTGTTTGCTCCATGATTATTGAAGGCTCCTAGGGCAGCATCTCCCGTAGGAGCACGAGTGCTTGACCCTACAAAGTTAGCTAGACCACGCTCTCCAGAACCAGTGTATCCAGCAGATACACCGCCAAACTTACCACCACCACGCTGCTTACGCTTAGTCTTGCGTCCACGAGACTTTCTACGTCTACCACGACCATACTGGATTGCCGATTTCATGTTTCCAATATTACCACCCCTTTCTACCGCAAACGCACCCATCTCAGAACCACGACCCCATGCGGCTGCTCCGGGTGCTGTAGCTCCTTCAAAGGAATAGTAACCACCCTTCATTTTTCTTCTACGAGTTCCATGTTTTTTAGTCTGACGACGAGGCATCTTTGCTTTAGTTCGGGAATATCTTCTGCCACCTCGAATTTTAAATAATTTTAACTAGGCAAAATAACTTCCCAGTTGCCTTCTTTCTCAATACACCTTACTTTGAACTCCGGCCCTTTTGAACGTAAGAATTCAGATGTTCTCAAATCTGGAACCAAAACATATCCTTGCTTCCCTTTGACTAAATAAACATCTGGAAGTTCGGTTTTAATTACAGTTTCGGAGTCATCTAGTTCTACAAAAGATCCATGTGAACCTTTTGAAAAATCATAATGTTCATAACCTCTCAATTTAGTATCTTCAGGAAGTTCTGACTTATGTAAGAATTTAGCTAGTCCTGCTCTGTAGAATCTCTTGATGAGTTCGTTTGACCATTCATATCTCTGCTTGAATGTTGTAGAATTATGGATGTTGCTAGCGTTATACACAATAACATCAGAAATAACATATGTGTCTCTTACCTTCTCTGCTCTAAAGATAGTATCACCATAAAGGCGCTCATCTAGACACACCTTTAAGACGCACGATTCTCTAGCAGTAATCCACATACATACCGGGCCAGGGTCATAAGTCAAAACAATCCAACCCATTATTCCAGTAGTTTGAGGTACCTTGAAATTAGGTTCCAGGGGGGCGGGTTTCCGTGATACCAGGCGGGAGTTGGGCGTCCAGCCGTAATGAGTCTGAAGCCTGTTGACGAGGCTCATATTCAGGTAGCTTTACTTCTGTTACAGGTGGTTCTGTGAAAGTAACCGTAGGCGGAGCTTGGACTTGAACGGGCATTTGTACTGGTACCTCTCTATAGATAACTCGAGGCTGGGGTGGATTCATTAGCCGCACTCCAACAAAAATTACGACCTGGATGATAATCATAATACCGATTGTAGCAAGAGCTGTATATAGGACATCTAGAGCAATCATTTGTTTACTCTAGAGGTTCTCATAGTTGCTAGAAAAACGGATTCTAGATTTACAAGAATAGAGATATTGGCCCTATCTAGCATACATAGGGGATTCTGTACACACGCACTCGAGGAGAGTGACACCACGTGAGGTGTAGTGACAGTAGGCAAAAGCCCCATGTGATGTCCCAGTTTATTAGTGGGAGCATGTATGATTTTATATATGCCGATTGCTTCATGCCTGAGTGGTGGAGTGGTAAAGCGGTTAATATTCTTCTGGCCTGATGGCAGATTGAGTGTTACCCAGTAGGAATGTCGTCTAGTACGGCATGGCACCTACAAACATTTTTACATTTCGGTAAACATATCTGCCCCCCATTCATTCTGTTCAATCCAGATTTTAGGAGATTCGCTTAAAATAAACATCTTTACATTTTCGGCATGTTGAACATCACTGTATGAGTCACGGGCATACGGTTCTTCTTCCATATGAAAAAGCCCGTCATCAGCTAGAAAGAACTTTTTACGGATTCTATTTTTTGTATCATAAACCCATCCGTCTGAACACCATAGAAGCATGGTATGATAGGCATCCACAAAATCATAGGTAGATGGTGGTTCTTGCTTTTTTACTAGCATTGGTTTGTATATTATCATCATTAGTTAAACCAATCATCCGCTGAAGCAAAGGACAATTTTGGATAATTTCAACTAGGAGTCGCGTATCTACCTGTGCGTTATGCATTCCTTCTGGTTTCTTGTGTAGAACATATTCATACAATTCGGATAGTTTAGGAGGCTTGTATCCACGTCCATTAGCATACTGAAGTTTCATAATAGGTTTCATCAGTTCCATACTACAATACATAGGCTTGAAATCTGGTGGTACCTTAAGTTTCAAATCCCAGAGCACAGCATTTACAAGAACATTGTAATCAAAATTGATATTATGAGCTACAAGTTTATCGTGTTCTACTTCTAGAAATTTTAGAATAACTGAAGATAGTGGAATACCTTCAGCTTCAGCTTTTTGTTGAGTAATACCATGAATTTTCACTGAATCTTCCGGAATAACCCACTGAGGTTTTACTATGTGATATTCTGAACTCAGAATATTAAACCCATCAGTGTCAACTAAGGTCCATGCAAAGGAAACTATGTGTGGCCAATTCCCAGCTGCCTTTATAGCTGGTTCACGGCTCTTAGGTAGACCAGTGGTTTCAGTATCAAATACCAAAAGCCTCATTTCTTATTAGTATCTTAATGTATGAAGACACAATCGTTTTTAGGCAAATGTTTTCTGAGTATGAATGATAGCTCCAATCCATTGTGGAATATTTGTTACAACTTCTTGAACTGTTTGAATATTATGAGGAACTGTGTAATGAATATCTAGAGTCGTAGATTCACATATAAACAAAATCGATGTTATGAAAAATGGTAAACGCTTCTTCAAATCTCCTTGACCCCATCTTAAACAGTACATCTTATACAAGGCATCTATATACGGTTCTAGTGTTCCTGATTGAGGTGATTGCTTTACGGCATCCATAACTACCGCCCAAAGAATCCAGATTGGTGACCTTAAATATTTTTCTTCTACATAATCATTTGACCTATAAGAGCATACAAGATATGTTTTGTTGTCTGTTTTGTATTTGGATGCATATGCAAGAATCCAAGAAGCCCAATACAAAGCCCGAATTGAATCCCGAGTTTCAGGTCTCAGACAATAAGCAAATTCATTCACTGGAACATATAGTTCCATTGGATCTTCTTGTTTCATCAAAGAACGAGCATACATGCTAGATGGGGATTTCAGATTTTCCTGAATTACTACAGGTGTAAAATCATGTTCAGGTTTAATTCTAGGAAGACTCGGTAATTTAGATTTACGACATAAGGCCGTAGAAGCTCCAACTTCACAAAATAGTAATCTAGCATCTTTATTGTTACGTATATCAGTCATGTTCATCGTAGTATACTGGCTCTCATATGGCGCAAAACGTTCATACATGCGGACTAGATATAAGAATACATTAGGTGCTCCACGATTAATATGTTGAGCTGCTGAAAGAAATAAGGTATTCCAGCAAGAATGTACTAGTCCAGAACACATCAATTCCAGAATCCAATAGCAAGTATAATCTGCATGCCCTAACTTAATATTTTCATCCAACACTTTGTAGACATGCGTACGCAAATGTCCAGAAAATGTAAACTTTTGAAAATCTAAAACTGTACGTGAGTCAAATATATCCATCTATATTAGTACCTGGATTCTTTCCCTGATACGGATACGCAGGTTTTGATTTAATACTATGCTGTCTTTCGAGCCCTGGTGCTTGATATACTACTACTGTCTTCAAAGGGGGAGACATAGACAGACAGTTACCCATTATCTTCTACGACGAGATTTGCTTCCTCCATTCCTGCGCCCTACAGTTAAAATTCTGTGAACAGGTTTTGTTCCTTCAGGTCGAGCAATAGTATAATTACTTGTAAGAACCTTAGTTGCCTTTACTGGTTCTATGTCTAGGGGTCTTTCTACAGGTGATTCTTTCTCTAATGAACCACGATACTTAACTGCTGATTCTAATCTTTTCATAGTCTGTCTTCTTAACGATTCCTTGCCAATATCTCTAGGTTCATATTCATGAAGTTGCTGAGTATGTCTCCTAGGGTCTAATCGCTGAGTATTTCCACCACGTACTCTACGTCTACGTCCTCCCCTAACACTTCTAGCACGTAAGGCATTAAATATAGCTGTGCTTGGTCTAGGACTTTTACCCCTATTTATTTGCTTAAATGTAGCAATATCCATATCTGGGTTAAATGAGTATTGGCTATATAAAATTTGTTCTGCTCGTTGTACAGTTCTACCAGGATGTAGCGGAGGCAGGCCACTCATTTGTGATTACTTGGTAAAATAAACGAGATACTGGTATTCTTTTCCAGCTGAAACTAGATGTACTTTTTCTTGTAATCTAAATCCAGAACTTTTAATTGAATCAATTATGGAATCTAGAGAAGGCATATACCAATGCTGCTTTTGTTCACGATACTTAATTTTCCCCGGGCTAGTTTCAGTATTATAAAATGAAAACACCTCATTAAAGGCAGCGTCTTCATCGTTCTTATTTTTAATAAATGTTCCAGTATACTTGAATCCATCAAAGTAGATTTCAGATTTCATTTGACGTTCATACGAATACTTTTGTAAGGAAAAGGCAGCAAAAGGACTAGCTAGGTCTAATAGAGGGTCATATTTATCTGGTTCAACTAAATGTACTACAAAATATCCTCCAGGTTGAATCCATAAATAAGCATTATCAGAAACTGACTTTATATTTGGAAACATATAGGCAGAGAATCCTAATAATAATCCATGACTGAATGATTTAGGAGGAAATAAGGAAGATGTAGTTACATCACCTTTTTGAAACTTTGACGATGGACAATCTTTACGAGCTTGTTGAAGCATTTCAGGAGATAAGTCTATTCCTGTATAATCTAGGCCTAAATCCTTGAACCAGCATGCATGTTGTCCTATTCCGCAACATAAATCTAGAACCTTAACATCGGCCTTAGCCTTTTCAGCTAGAGTAATATCTTGGATTGACACTCGTTCAAATTCTAATTGTTGTTCTTTATGCCACAAAGCCTTATACACTGAAGCGTACAATGCATCATAATACTTTTCAGGTTCTTCTAACATTACAGACTCTCCTGTTTCAAACCCTTCTATAGCTGAAGACCAGATTGAAACAGCATACATTATAATCACTAACCCGATGAACCCGAATAATAAATCCCAGTTCTCCATTATATTATCCAGGAGATTGAGAATTCAAGGTAATTCTACTTAACTTTCCTTGAACAAATATTTGATAGACTAGGTAGAGTATTCCAATACCTAACACCAAATCCAGAAATGATGGAAGCCACCAATAGACATCCTGCGGTAAACCAGCAAGTTCTTTTAATCGTTGTTGTACGCTAGAATCATCTCGTTCTTTTTCAATTTCAGAATGAATATATCTGAGCTCATCTTCGTCACCTACCTGGGAATTTTCAATGTCTTTTTTAGCCTGTTTTAAGGCAGAGTTTTGTATTAGGATATTTTTCATATCATCAAATCTTTTTTGATATGAATCTAGTGTTGTCTGAGCTTCTTGTTTAGCTTTTTCTTCCTTATCTTTTGAAGCAAATTCCTGACCATCCTTTGCTGTATAATAAGCTACCTTAGCCTTTTCATATGCTTCTGGGTCTTTATCCTTATTTGCTATAGCATTAACTACATTAGAGCTCAGACGTTTTAATTCCTTATTTCTTTGACATTCTATGTCACAAGCATCCATTATCTTATCAGTATAAAATTCCCTTGGTTAATCTATAACCAGTGTATTGATTTTGATAATATCCTAAACCAACAAGTGTAGCACCAAGTCCATTAGCAAGAATAAAAACCCATAAATATACTCCTCCAATAAATTGCAATGGTGGAACGGATGTTTTATCACGATTCTCCATAAATGGAATAAAGACCGTATAAAAAATGTAAAAACATAGACCAAGAAATATTAGCCCCAATACTAAGAGAGGATACCGTTTTTTCATAGCAGGATACTTCATTTATTTCTAGCAAAGAATATTGTTCCAGAAACTAGGACAGCTAAGGCAAGCATATGAGTAAATGAACCTAGAAAATCACTCAGAAAATATACGCATATAGTCATACCAAGAACAATCAAAAAGTTCTGAATCACAGGAAGGTTGTTTCTCAAGATAGAGATTTCAGTTTCAGTATTTTTAATGTCTCCTTGTAGAACTTTTTGGTCTGCTTCATGAGATGAACTAGGTTTAATATTAAATAAACTCTTCAGCATCTCTTGAAGTATCTTAAATTGCTTCGACATAATTCCAGAATTGGTTGACTGTTCATGTTGAACCTCTGCTTCCTTAACAACTAGGTCACGTTTGACATCTATAGGCTGAACAGTTTTTAAGATGTCAGAATAATCGGAGGTCACAGGTTGAGTAAAAACATTTCCAGATTTACCTGATGTCATAGTGGTCATCCACATTTGCTTTGAGGTCGGTTCAATGGTAATATTCTGGGGAGTATATCCCTTAGTGTCAATAGTTCTACATGTCCCATTGAGGCATCGTTTCAGACTATTGTCAGCATCAATACCATATAATGCATCCTTATCAGCGTCTCCTATAATTGCTGTATACTTTCCACCAAATTCTGGAATTACAGACCACGCAGATTGTAGGGATTCATCAGTTACCATAGCTTGACCATCTTTGACTCCATATAAATGTCCAGAACTCGCTGAAGTAATTTTTACATCTAGCTTATCTTCAACAACTATCCAATTTCCAGTCATACCTGGTTTAGGTAACTTATACTTCTTATTTCCAGCCTGACCCCAGATATATGACGCAGTACTAATTATCTTTTCAATACTATCGGGTAAATCTACTGTAATCCATTGATCTACATTATCAGAAGATTTCATAGCAAGAACATTTTGAAATAATACATAGACCTGGGTATCATCTGTGACAATATCACGTATGCTTGAATCTACCGGACTATCTATTTTTTTCCAGTTTCCTGTACATGGTAATTGACATAACCATATATGTCCCGAACCAATACCCCACGCATAACCTTTTGCTGATGAACTAACCTTATCCATACCACCTGGTACTGCGTTCCAATCAGTAGCTGAGATACTGGTTGATACGATGTTATTTACCTGGTCTGTTAAGGAATCGTAATCCATATTATTCTATAGTTCTGCTTTTACTTTCCAGTTCCAATTCTTGAGAATAACGGGTGTAGACCTCTAGTAAAATAGAAGTCGACTGCTCCATTAGTACTAGGTTCACGAAGAAACTTATCCTGGTTAAAGTGGGGTTTAATTTCTGGGTTATTAGTGCGATTAGAATGATGCATTGCATTTACTCCAATATATTTACGACGAATTGACAGTAGCTGAGAATAGTCCATAGATGTACCAATTCTTCCTCCAAATAAACCTGATGAATTGATATTAGACATTTATTATACCCTGATAAAAAGTAATGGACACCTATAAGAAAGATCGCGACCAAGAACTGAAAACATTCCAAAAAGAATACGATGAGCTCAAGATTCAGTATACAACATTTTTAACCCAGGCAGTTCATGAGTCAGACCCTTCAAAGCAAGCTGACTTAGTAAAACAAATCCTAAGCATAAATTCTAGCCTCGCCCAACACGTTCGTGAGTTTATACAAAATTCTCGTGGAAAGTTTGATTCAGATATTATTGCTAAATTAACGAACGATATACTCCAATATCAGAAAGAGTTTGAACAAATCCAGAAATCATCTAATAAGGCACAAGTACTAAGAGAGATTCTGAATAAAGAAAAAACCGAGTTAAATGCTCTTCATGAACAATTCAATGCATGGTTATACGCTATTCTCGGAGCAATACTATTTCTCCTAGTTTTGATTTTTAGAACATCCCTAGTAGAGTTGTCGAAATCAGTAGCCCAGCAATTGCCCAATATTTCCATGACTGACTCGGAATTGACACAATATCCTGATGATTCTTATATGACTTCTCCCTAATAGGCTTTACTGGTTCCGGAACATACGGGTCTGGAGCATTAGACAACATAGAATCTAGGGTCTTTTCTGCTTCTTCATACGCCTTCTTATATTTTTGTTCACCTGTTAAGGCGAACTCAACATAGTTTGATTTATACTGGCTTTTCGCAGCATTAAACGTTGCTTCCATTTATGTTTATGTCTGAAGAACATTACCGGTACAATATCGATGATACTTACAATTTCCTGCGGACTCAGAAAATCTTTGGATCTCAATAACATCTCCTGTGCGAGCACCGATCCACTTAGCTCCGGGATCCTCAGAATCAATCCAAGGTAGTTGTTTCTTAGGGTCTACAATATTATATTTCTTCTCTAGAGCAGCTAGCTCGTCCTTGCTAATAATTCGATGAGGTGGAAATTTACGATGAGTTGTAATATCAAATTGTAGTCGTCGTATATCAAATACTTGGAACAATGGTTTAGTCAGATCATTATTCTGTTCACGAATAAAGGTGAACACATTTTCGGAGGGCTGTAGCAGTGAAACTATAATTGTACCATGTGTATAGTTATTATCACTAGCAAACCCAATATATGCTTGAAGAACATTTTCAGTTATGCGGCTCTTTTCACTAAAGATGATAAGAATACCTCCAATATTATACATGCGTGTTTCATCAATTGGCGAACCTAGGGAATCCACAGACTCAGTTTTGATGTCACGCATACTAAGCATACGCTTTATTGTTTCGATAGCGCGCTCTTCCATTTTGTTACCCTTGTTGATATGGATGAAAACTCTTTCCGTTTTAATCATATAAATGAGTTGGTATCATCATATCCCTGCCTGGATTTCTTTAGCTGTAGGATTAATGGTTGTATACAGTTTGATTACATATATGACAGAAGGATTTCAGCCTGAATTTCTTGACCAGGGAAATGTGGTCCGCACTCAAGAAATGTCAAATTCTTCTTATAAACAACAGACTAATGCTGTACCTGTAGATGGTAGATATGCGGCTGAACCTATTCAAGGTGTTGAATCACCGTTTAGGGTAAATATGTTTAATTCATACATTCCTTAACTTAGGGCAGATCTCATGTTCATTTCAATTCTATTCCGCTGTTCAGGGGGGAACTTATTTTCAGCTAGAAGTCTCGCACTTGCTTGTTTGGCAATATCCTTCCTTCCAAGATGAAATGCAATAATAGCTAGTTCATCCCACATACGCCATTCATAAATATCATTTTCTACAAATAGAACATTTTCATTGGGTTTAGGAATTGATGTAGCATAAAGCATCATAGCAAGAAGATCATGTGTAAACATATTCTTAGACCTACAATGTGTTGCATACCATACCAGTGATTCATTACGCAGAGGATTCATTTCATGTGCTCTCCAAGCCCAATCCTTATCTTGTAGAAGTCGTGCTAGATTCATAGCAGCAACACACTGCTCTTCCTTCCACTTACCCATGTCTACACGCTTCTTATACCACTTAATTGCCTCTGGAATGTTTCCACCATCACGATACGACTGAGCCAGATAAAACACAGTACGTTCATTCTCTGGGTCAGATTCATGCTCTTTTAGAAGCACTTCAGCATCATTCAGATACTTATTTCCATCCTGCTTTGAACGGTTACCAAGAGTACGACCAACCATGTATACCTCACTAGGTAGTTTAATAATCTTATTATCCTTCTTATCATTCGTAGGATACTCATGAAGTACACCTACATACCTCCAATCATCCTCCGTCTTAAAAATCTGTACTCTGCTGTAATCAATCGTACCACGCTTGATTTGAACAATACAAGCGTTAGGTTTGTGCTCTGTAAGTACACTTTGGAGGAAAATCTTACAATCAGGCGGATATACCATCAGATCATCGGCATCAATCATCAGAATATAGTCCATCTTTCCGTTACATAGCTTTAGTGCTTCAGACCTAGATGGGCCGAATCCCTTCCACTCACCTTGAACTACCATTCCAGTAATGTCTGTCTTCGCATAAAAATCTTTGATGATTTGAATAGTATTATCAGTAGATCCAGTGTCTAGAATAACATAGGTATCAATGATAGCCAGAGTAGATTGTAGAACTTCGTGAATAATATGGCTTTCGTCCTTAACAATCATACATAGTCCGATCTTCATTTATATTAGTTTTAGTCTATAGCTCTAAAATGACTTTCTCTTTTGAAACGGGGAATGACCCTGCCTTACGATGTTCTAGAATCTCATCCCAGGTTGCTTTCATTTCTGGAAAATGCTGAGGCATCCAATCTGGATCACGCATAATAAGTTTGCGCCTTTTCTGAATTAGAACCCAATACAGAATCTGCCATTCCATAGGATTTTGAAGAATTTCTTGTTGCCATTCATGAACTGGACGATTATCATGAATATTCATATACTTTACTAGACCTTGACCATCAACAGCAAAGCAAGACTTGTATTCTGCTGGAGTCTCGCTCCATTCCGAATAATTCATTAGCTTGAACTGCATTTCTACATAATCGCATTCCTGAAGATCAGTACATTCTAGCTGAAGCTGCATTTGATGATAATATGAATCTGGTACAGGAGTATCTTCATTGAACACACGTGAAATAGGGCACTTGAGTTCAATCAGTCTTCCATTACGATCATCATCTGTTAGAATAAGTCCATCAGGAGAAGCACCAATAAATTCATGAACTGGATGCCGAACACATGATAGATCTACAAGCCTTACTTTTTGCTCTGAACAATAAATCTCTTTAGCTACAGGTTCAAACCTAGTTCCCCAGATTAGAGCACCAACTCCTTGACCATCTTGTTTCTTTGGCGGAACTAGTTTTGATAGAATCAATTCACGTCTAGCTGATGCGGTGGCATCGCCAAAACATTTCCAGATTTCAGATGCTGTCAACATCTCTCCTCGTTTAGTAAACCATGCCTGGGTACGCTGGTCATCAATGCCGTACTCACTGATAAGTTTTTGAATCTTCTCTTCCATTCCTTACCTATTATAGGTAAGCTTTAGTTAAATCCGTTATTGAAAAAGGGTTAAACCTTCTCCTAATCATCTTCTGGCTCTGGCTCAAATGCCGTGTCTAGGCACATCTTGCCGTTAACGTAGTAGAACAGTCCAGCCTTGGTAATAGCTTCGACTGTCCACTTATAGTTTTCCAAGAAGCAGCTTGCTTCAATCTTTCCAGCTTGTAGCTGGACTAAGCTATCACGCACACAGTACTTTGTTAGAAGTAAGCGCGGAGACAGACCGCCATTCTGCTTGGAATTAGCAAGAACCAGAACCGGTCGAGGAGCACCTTCGGGGTGTTGAACAGAGAGAATTACTTCACCCTGCTCTTCCCAGATTGCTCCTGGTGTTGGCGTATTATTCATCGCCAACTCCGACATGGTATGTTTTATAAAATGTTACAGTAAAATTCCGTTTTCATACTGATTTACGTAGTAAACCAAATGGAACAAATTCAAAGTCAAGAACAATGGGTATTACATCGTCTAGAAAAGTTTTACTCAGTTCCAGGGAATCTGGAGAAGGTGTCGGATATTCTCAACGGAACATCGAATCTCTCTCTGAGAATTATCGATTGGTTCGTGACGAATTACGCAAAGAAGTTCAATGTAGCATTCATGACAAGCAAACAAACATATGTAATCGTATACCTGTCATACAAGAGTCACCTAAAAGCTTACAGTAAGAAGATGTTCGACCCCTTTTGCCGCTGTAAAAGAATTAAGTTTAAGGGTCTAGATACAACAGTAGGTCAACTGAACTTTTTTGAATGGGTTCTTTCAGATGAGATTATCAAATACCTAGAAACCCATCGCGAAGCTGTCCACGCAGATATGGAATCACGTCTTCAAGAACTAAAAGATTCAACTGAAAAAGATACGCGTCGTAAACGTCATGAACTATCTAACTCTGCTACAAACTCACTTTCTAGACATGACGTAACTGTTAAAGTTTCATTCGAGTAGTATAAATGGATCCCGGACCCTCTATTGAAGGAGAACGACCGCTTCCTCCACCTGGTGTAGATTTCTTAAAGAATAGTTATATCATGTCTATAGAAGACCCAATTAAGGTAGCAACCATAAAACAATATCTAGAAAGTGAAAGAGATAAGGCTGTGGCTAGTATTAGTGGCAATGCAGCAATTGGAGTAAAAACCAGATTTGATATGTTTATCATTAAGATTGGTGGAACATTCGATGATTTATTTACTGGAATGAATGCTCAACGAGTTCAATCCTATAAAAAGGTTCTTGAAGATGCTATTAATCTTACCAGAGGTTCAGTGGCAGATGAAGAAGCTACTAACCAGAGCGCATTAAATACTACTATTGCTTCTGATGCCGGTGTTGGTGGTAAACGCAAGCGCAAAACTCGTAAGAACAAAAAATCAAAACATCCTTCTCCTCGTAACTCTGCGTCCTCCCACAGAAGAACTAGAAAACACTAGGAGAAGTTTTGACCGCTTACCTTTTTCTGGTTCTAGTTTTACTCGTTCAATCTTATGTTTTTTATTAATCAATTTGAGGTCAGAAAATCTGTAGTTAAGAGGTACACGCATATAAATGAATTTAGCCTTGCTTAAAAGTCTATCAATAATACAGCAAATATTAACATTATTCAGACCTAGAGATAAGGTCTTTATTTTCTTATAGTCTGTTCCTCCCCATGGTGGATCAAACATAATCGCATCTTGTTTTATTTTCATCATGTGTTCCATATAATCTCCGCAAATGACATTAACGTTATCCAAACCGTAGACGTTAATATTGTTTTTTAAGATATCACAATGTAGAGGTACAATCTCGCAAGAATTTACTTTAGCAAAATGTTGTGCGAATGAGATTGTCATTCCTCCCATATTTCCACAAGCATCAGTAATTGTACTGCTAGGTGTCAAATCACTCAGCATTCGCCTGATAATTTTATCTTGAACTATGGGTTCTACTATGCTATACTTTCCAATATTTGATAATCTTAATTTCTTGTAATCAATATCACCACCTGGGAAATATTTTTCATAAAGTTGTTTAGTAACTTCTATTTCTTCAACTTCTATTTCAGGATTAAATGGTATTTCACGTTTATCATCAGTCATAAAACAGGACATCCTATTATGATTTATACCAGATTATAATGCGCAAAGCAAGGTTACAATCAAATCTGGAATTAAACAAATGTATTCCTTACTAAGACCATCCTTGCTATACACAGATATATCCCCAGATATAGCAGAACACGATGAAGATCATGATGCTTCTGAATGGGCATATGAAAAAACTGTTTTGAGAGGTGCCCTAGATACATCATACAAAACTCAAGGCCTAGATGTCTATTGGTTATATGATGACAACTTAAATAGAATTGGTCTAGCTGAGCACGAATCAGACGACCATTCTTGCTTTAAAACCTTATGGTTCAGAGAATCTCCCTTTGGTACTTTATTTCAAGAAGATTGGACAGCAAAAGAATCTATCTTTTCACTTTTGACTCCAGAAGCTTATCAGGATGTTCTAGATTCAGATATTCTCTTAAAAGCTCACGGAAGACTTGTGACGCCAGACTATATCTTAAACGGCATTCCAGATATTTACGAATGTTTATGCGGGAAATCTTTTTCACCAATGTGTTCAGCAGTGAAAAAGAAAGTTGTTTTAACTAACCCTCTTTTTATCGATGATTCATTTATTATGTATCAACCTCCTCTAGACTCTAAGATATGGTCTAGACTGGGGCTGCAACACGGCGCTTCCGATTCGGAGCAGGGGGCTCAGCAGGCGCAGACTCCGTTACCGGAACCTCAACCTGGGTCTCCTCTGCCGGAGCAGAGTCCTCCTCCTCCTCGTCAGGAACAGCCTCAAAAGCACTAGCAGCCGTCAGACGAGTCTGAGGAAATACCTGTGCCATGGAAACACGCCATGTAATACCGAATGACTGGCCAATGATGTACACTGAGCCACTCACAATCATATTTGCTGCGACGCCTTTAGGAAAGACAGAACGCAGAGAATCGACTGAAAGGTAGACGGGCTTAGTAGATGCGTCAACCGCATCCATTGCCACCCTGCCTTCATAAACTGGAATCTTAACCTTGAAGGAAGGCGGGTACTTCCCGTTAGGAATATACTCGTTACCAACCTTGTCGGAAGAGACACTCAGAATGCTTCGAGAATTAAAGCTGTCTCGGATTGACTCCTCGCTTCGCTTCTTCCCAAACCACTTTGAACTATTCTCAGTTGCCGCCTGGATAAGCTTCTCCTGGAGGTCCAGAAGAAAGTTATAGAACTTCATCATATCATCACTACCATCAGAGCGAACCTTTCCAAACGGGTCACAGCCCTTTAGAGAGCCGATCAGCGAATAGGAAACATCGCCCTTCTCGTTCTTAGTCTCCAGGATGCCGCCCGGGAAATTCATCCTAGGAAGCCTCATAGAGAAGTTCTGGTTGTCGTACTTAAACTGAACACCCATTCCACCCTGCTTGTTACGCTTTGCCTCAGTTACACTGAGCTGGGCGATAGTAGCATTGCTTGCGTTTACGATTGCGGTAGTAGACATCTTGTAATGATTGTATATGTCTGTCAACATGTAAATCCGTTTTCATCAATCTAATCTATAATAGATAACAAATGCTATGCGGCTCATGTAAAAACAGCAAGACGACAGAACGATGTCCTTCAAAGGCTCTAAAAAATTTATCGTTTTGTGGAAAACATGCTCGAGTGAAAAATCCTAGATTGTGGGTAGAATTGAAACCGAATATAGATTCTGCGATAAAAATCCAGAAACGATGGAGAGGGTGGATAGCAAGACATATTCTTTCTTTGGCGGGGCCCGGTGTCCTTAATAGAAATAAGTGTCATAATGAAGAAGATGTTGTTTCATATATTGAAAAAGAAAAAGTTCATCCCCTAGATTATTTTGCCTTTGAAGAAGATGGTAAACTATTCTGGTTTGATGTTCGTTCCCTATTCCAACTTTCTATAGAAAAATTACAACCAGAGAATCCCTATACTCGCCAGAAACTTTCTTTAGATGTTCGCAAACGATTCAAAGAATATGTATATTATAGAAAAACTCCCTTATTTCACGACCCACTATATCTTCAAGACCGAGATAAGGTTATTGCTATGCGCTGGATGTTAATTTGCCAGATGCTCGAAGAATCTATGTTTATTGATATCAATCCAATGTTCTTTCTTGCCCTGAATAGAACTCAATTATGGGAATTTACTGCTATGCTAAGAACTACCTTACTAAACTGGGCAAAGGAACATAATTCAGTTCATTCACGCAGAAATATTTATTATGTCTGGATTAGTACTTGTTTTAGACGTCAAACTCTAGAAGTCGCAACAACAAATCAAGTTTGTCATTATCTAGGTGGAGCTTTATTGAAAATGTTGAAGGATTGTAAGAACCCAGACGAGTTGTGCTTTAAAATATTGAGCGCGCGCCATAGTTTGTGATTTAAACAGGTCACGATATCATAGAGTATACCAACCGCGTTAGAAATGTCTTCTTCTGTTTCCCAGGTAAAGTCAAACAAGATGGCCAAGAAGACCGAGACTGCTCCCGCCCCTGCCGCTGCTGCCCCTGCTCCTGTAAAGGTAGCTGCCCCCAAGGCCAAGAAGGCTGCTGCCCCTGCCCAGACTGAGGTAGTTGTACCCGTAGTTACCGCTGCTCCTACTGAGGTGCGTAGTGCTGATGCCATCCTGACTGCCGCACTTGAGAGTGTTCGCAGCCAGGCCAAGTCTGCCGCTGAGTCTTACCGTAGCCTAGCTCACGAGCTCCAGGAGGCTGCCAAGGCTATCAAGCGCGAGGCACGTGATTCCAAGCGCCGCCGCAAGGTAGACCCCGCTACGCTATCCCCCGAGGAGCGTGCCAAGTGGGAGGCTCGCCGCGCTAACAACGCCTTTCTGAAGGTGCGCCCCCTGAGCGATGAGCTAGCTGCGTTTATGAGCCTGCCTTCCAAGAGCCTTCGTAGTCAGACGGATGTGACCAAGTACATCTCTGGCTACGTGAAGAGCCACAACTGCTTTGACCCCACGTTCAAGCGCCGCATTCTCCCTGATGCCAAGCTAGCCAAGCTGCTACGCGTGACTGACAAGGATGAGGTGACCTACCTGAACCTTCAGACCTACCTGAAGGTACACTTCCTAAAGCCTACTGCGTAAAGCACTAGCTACAATAGTTTCTGATTTTTCTATAAAAATTAGTGGTGGAGGAGAAATACTGTCTTGCAAATGTAAGTCAATATTTTTTGACTGTGTTTAAATAAAAATGGCATATGTTTCACACTATTTTTTTAGAGATTGGGTGCCGTCTATACTTTTTGGCTTAGTTGTTGCTGTAACATTACATTATGTTGTTGGAACAAGCCGCAGTCTCTCATATACGGTTGGTGTTGTAGTCGTTCTAACTTCTTTACTTGGTAAAATGTTACTTCAACCTAAAGAAACTGGGTGGATGCCTACTAGCAGAGGTTGGGTAGGCTCTGGGCTAAAGTAAAAACGGAATTTTAAAATCTAGAATAGGTTTATCTTACTAGTAGACACCATGCCACGCACGGAAAAAATCTCACTGACTGACCCTGAGGGGAAAACGTCAGAGCATGAGATTGTCTCTTACTCACTCTGTAACAAATGGACGACGCCCGATGGGTGCTCATTTGGCGACAAGTGCAAGTGGGACCACGTTCCACCATGTACCAACCCCACCTGTGTGTCCGCTTCAAAGCAGGGCACGCACACGTTCGCAAGCTGCGGGCTGAAGGGTGGGGGTGCGCATGAGGCCACTATCGCGCTCAAGATGAGGCGGGACAAGTGCTCGGAGAAGGCGTTTCTCAAACACGCAACCAAGATCGCCAGAGACCAAACTGGCGAGTTCCTTTATCCAATCTTTGTCAAGGTTCTCCAGGTAGACTACCTTCAAGAGACGCTCGCTGAGTTCAAGAACAAGTACCCAGACAAGGTGCTTGCGAATGACCTAGCTGGCAAGATTACGGGTATGTACATCACAGAGGCCTCAACCGAGGAGCTAGAGTACATGAGGAGCAATGAGAACGGGAGGACGGAGAGTGACTACATCAAGATGGCGGTCGACGCCATTGCGGTGCTCTACGACGACCCCAAGTAAGTTGTTATGATGCCTTCGGGCACATTTTTTTACTCAAAACGGAATTTTGATCTAGATATCATAAGATTATACAAATATGTCCAAACGCACTCGCTTCAACCATGTTTCTGTAAAGGCAGACTTTGTTGAAATTCAGGCACATGGTCATGTACATTATGTCGCCAAGGACATGCTGGGCTATCGCCTAGAAGTTTCTTATCACCACCACAACCCTGAGATTAAGCTCTACCATGTTGTTATAACTTATAACGACGGGAGGGTCTATTATGTCAAGTGTGTGGATGATGAGGAGCAAGAGAATGTAGCTGCAGAGCTAGATGCTCATGGCCTTGCTGGTCAAATGGTCTAGTTTAAAACGGATTCTGAAAAGATAAAGTCTGGACAAATACATCATGCCATCTACTGCAAAAAAGCTAGTTGCCCCATGGGCACCTAAGAAGCCAGCGCTAAAGTTGCCTCGTCCACACAACTTACATGAGTTGATTCGTGGAGGACTCTTGTTCTTTGAGCCAGAGCCACGTTTCACCAACCTGAGAACTGGGACAGGCAATACGCCAGAGCAGCGGATGAACTATTAGGCCTTTTAAGGCTATTTTTAAAATGGATTATTGCTTTAATAATAGCTATCTAGGAAATCATGGGTGTATTACACTCTTATATGGCTCATGCCAAACAGTTTAAAATTGATGAAGCCAATGCCCAGTTAACTAAAAATCGTGAAGCCTGGAATAAGAACTTGGCAGAGTGGCTTCTTTTCATTCAACAGTTGAATAGCGAAGACCTAGAATGTTGGCAGGAAAAGTGCGATGCTTTTCATGATAAGGCAGCTAGTTTAAACGCAGAGATTGTATGCCTCAACCTAGAAATTGAAAACATCAGAAGTGTCATTTGACAGCTCTGATGTACATGGAGTGGGATTCGAACCCACGCGTTTTTACACAACAGCTCTTAAGGCTGTCTCCTTAACCGCTCGGACATCCATGTTAAAATTTGCCTTTTGTGAGAATCGAACTCACGACCTACAGCTTACAAAGCTGGTGCTCTACCTACTGAGCTAAAAAGGCATATGCGACTTCTGTGGGGATCGAACCCACTACCTTCCGGTTAACAGCCGAATGCTCTACCAAATGAGCTAAGAAGTCAAAAAGACTCGTATGGGACTCGAACCCACAGCCTTTCGGGTAGAAACCGAATGCACTATCCATTATGCTAACGAGTCAGTTACCGACAGCGGGGATCGAACCCGCGACTCTGGGCTTAAAAGGCCCATGCTCTACCATCTGAGCTATGCCGATGAAATTCCGATACCGGGAGTTGAACCCGGGTCTAAGGTGTGAAAAACCCGTATGCTAACCGTTACACCATATCGGAGAATAGTCTATGCGGGGGTTGAACCCGCGACCTTCGGCTCATAAGACCGACGCTCTACCACTAAGCTAATAGACTGTACGACCTCCCACCCGTGGTCATACTAGTGCTACAGTATTTAAATCATAAATTGTTTCTTTAAGTTCGATATCAGTAAATATGATTTCTGTAGGTAATTCTAGGTAAAGTACTGTGCTAAAAAATGGTGTAGTTCTTCCATCTAAAACTATTGAACGAATCTTGGAATTATCTAGCAAGGTTGAAAGCAACTTGCTGAACAGCTTTTTCTTAGAAAGAGTATCTCTGATGGCAATACGACATTGTTTTCCATTCCAGGCACACATATGAGAGCTGTCACACGTATTCTTTTTAAATTGGCCACATGGTTTCCTAATCTTAGATAAGAATTCTATAGGTTCATTTGTTGAAATGAAATGAGTAGTTTGTTCAAACCAGTCTTCTAATTCTGGTTCAAGTTCAGAACGTCTAGGTGATGCTTCTGAAAGTGCTACTGTCAAATCTGGAAACGTGTTGTCTACGATATCCTTAGTTAACTGAAATAATAAGAACTCATATAATTCAGAAGCATAAGATATCTCCTTATATTTGCGTAGATTTTCTTCATTAGGTTCACCTAAAGCAAGAGTAGTTTCAGTCTCTCTCATTACTGTTTGAACAACTTCGGATGCTTCGCCTTCACCTTTTTTAGCTAGGACAGGAACACGTAATCCAGATCTAGTTAATATTTCAACAATGTGTCCTTGACCATCATACATATCTTCTGCCCATTCATAACCAGGAGCTAACTCCTTAGCTTTATTTAATAAGATACGCATATCATCATACGAAGGAAGGTCTTTAACTTCAGAATATCCTGAAATCTTAGGGCGTTTTTCTAAAGGAGGAATTGCTGTATTTTGAAAAGGTAGAATCATATCATGAGGAATATATAGTGCTTGTGCTCTTCCAAACGGATCTAGAACTATTGAAAAATCATCAACTAGAGTAATTGCGAATCTGATAGCATCACCAATCGTAGGAATATTTGTTACGCAAGATAAATTTCTCTTCTTAGTTAATTCTATATACGTTTCATTTTTAAAAGGTGCTTCAAAAATATTAGCCTTAAAGATAAACTTCTTTTGTTGACGCAAGACATGACACAAGCAATCAACATCATTTCCACGCTGAAGAATTATTACACCTCTAGATCTGAGTTTTACTTGTAAGGTGTAGAATGTACAACCTATGGTTAGGTCATCAAGATTAATACGGTACACATCAACACTTAAGACAATAGCAACATATTCTAGTTCTTGAGCCACTGTTAGTTTATTTTGTTCAAAGGCTTCATCTATAGCAGAAATTGTGCGCGCCATATGTTTACGAGCTACTGGATCATCTACGAATGGTTTCATAGTTAATCTTGCTTCAATATCATCCGCGTAGGTATCAGAAGTTGATGGCCATAATGCTAGAAAGGCACACCTCAAAATACTAGGAACTGAATTGCGCGGAGATGGAACCTTGGTATTTAAGTTTAAAAAACTTGGAAGGCCACTCGAAGGTCTTCCTAGACCAACGCGGAAAAACCCAGACATACCTGTTTGTATACGATTACCAGCTTCAATAGCAAGTTTGTATTCTTCAGTTATGTTTATAGAGTTCAATAAATCTTTAGGTAAGTAAGCAAATCTACCATATGATGTTGCCTTAGTTTCACTCAAAATGTAGTATTTATCATCCTTATCATCCTTTTTTAATATGCGGCCTTCTTTCAGCGATTTATAACATTTTGGTAGTTGTGGGTTACCATCTTGATACCCAGGATAAATATTTCCCTTTGTTCTTGGAATAACTGAGTATTCGCGTGTATCTGCCTTATAATCTGTAGATTTACGTATTTTTCCATGGCATACAGGACATACCTTTTCCCCATCAATAGTTTCTAGTTGAGTTTCATGTAAGGGTATCTTATCAAACATACACCAGTAATCTGGACATAATAAAATTCCATCTGGATTTTCTAGAATTATTTTTTGATTATCTGGATAGTTTTGCGGGTTAAACTCTGATTTACTTAGATCATTTATGATATCCTGAATTTCTTTGGAACTTATAACCACCGGTTGAAGTTTCTGATCTATCTTTGCCGCAAAGGTGGATTGACTTGGAAATTTTAATGGGTCATATTCTTGTAACCTGTTATTGAAATAATTGTAAATAGTTCCAGTCTTGGTTGTGCTTAATTTTTGAGTTGTTTGTATTTCTGGTTTAGTTTCTTCTAGGACATCTCCCTCCAAATAATCAAACAGATTAGAAAATTCTGTGTCAACAAAATTAGTGTTTACAGTAGATACAGTTACTGGTACAGATTCTTGACGTTTAGGGCATACACGGTTTACATCATCTCCATCTGGATCGCTCAAAACATATCGAAGAATATTAGCATATTGTAGAAATCTATCGACTGAATCTACATCAGTAATTTCAATAGTTTTTTGATGAATGATTAATCCTGGGAAACTCCTGAATTGACGTGTTAATAATCCGGGTTCTTGTTCTACTCTCTGCTTTATTGCGTTTAACAAAATAGTAGCTTCGTCTAAAGATAATTTTAATTCATCTTGAATTTCAGAAGGTTTGATAAATGGGTCATCACGTAACAAATTAAGAATACGAACATCTCTTGGATTTATGCCATCATTAGCATCATCAGATCTGAGAAACTTAAATACTTGATCAGACTTACGAGACATTTCAAAGATTCCAGCTAGGCAATTCATACGCAGAGTATCATAGGAATTCAGTGGAGTACTATACTCTGCTTCAAATTTAATATCCTGAATTGTAAATCTACTCTCTTCTGTATCAGATTCTTTTATGAATGGAGTTATAGCATCAAAGGTTTTGAACCATTTTAGTAGACTAGCCCGCAAAGAATCAGTACTTTCTTTATTTGAAGAATCACGATATGAAGCAATAATAATATCATACGCTGTAATAGTTACTCTATCAAAAATCTCACGATCTTTGCCTCTATATAAAATCAAAGTTGGTAAACGATCACGATAAGGTTTAGATTTTGTCCACCAAGCACTCCATACTGGTAAATCTAGAAATGGTCGTTTAGTTTTTGCTCCAGTCTTATAAAACTTATGACGAGATATTTCAGAACGTCCTGTAAAAAATGTGATACAAGGAATATCTTCTGAAACAGTTAGACCATAAAATATCTGTTCAAATCGTGTTCGAACAGCTTTACCAAAATCAGTATCAACTAGATCTGCTCTCCATGCTACTCGAAGCATATGAACTTCTTTTTCCTGGGGAGGATCCAAGGATAATAAATCATTCAGATGTTTAGTATTTGCGTCTAGAGTGTTAATTTGGGTTTCAGATAAACGTTGAGGTGTAGAAGATCTTAATAAGGGGAAGTATGCTCCTTGAAACCCTTCCTCAAACTCCTTGACAACAAATCTGGAAATATTGAAATCAGGATACAGAGATAAAAATAACTTACCGTCTTCAGGTATAGGATACTGTGCAGTAGGAATTTTTAAGGCAACTGCTGGATCTATTTTTAAGGGAAGTGTAAATGCTTTTCCGGATTCTACACCAAAGATACGTAATTCTTCAAATGAAGTTCCTGGGTCAAATAAAGGTTGTAAGAAAGAGGGATATGACATCCATTCATCCTTATCTAGTTTCTTAAAAGTGAGTGTAACATTTCTGGATTCACAATACGCATGAAATGAATCTGATTGTATAGGATTATCATTCATTGAAATTCTATTAAAAAGAGTTTCCCAATGTCTAGGATCGCTAGTATAATAGTTCTTAGGGAGTTGTACTGCTACCATAATAAATAAACGATCTTGATGAATATCCAGAATCTTTGCTATTTGTTGTCGTACTACATTGATAGTATCATCTTTGAAAAATGATATGTTCCTAGAACCTTTAAAGTCTATCACAGACTTGAACATCTTACTCTTAAAACGGATTAGTTTATTTCCAGATTTGATGTCAATACAAAATGAACAATGAGGAGCTCCGTGCTCTTCTTATTCCACTAGATGAACGTCCCTACCAGGCAGGTGTAGACCGGCTGGTAGAGCGTTTGTATAACACAGTTATCATAGCAGCAAAAGAAGGCAAGACAATTGTCAATGATTTCAGAATCATGATGCCAGACCTTCCGTGTCAAATGATTTGCCAACAGCTTCGCAAGAAGCTTTCCCAGGCAGTCATCGAGTACGAGAACCGCGGAGATGTAAAAGTCTTTACTGTAGATTGGAGTAACTAAAGAGGTGTGTCTGTAATAGTCATACCGCAATACTTAACAGGATTTTTTGAATAGTTTACAGGTGTATAAACACCAATCTGGATAGATTCCTGCAATAAGCGCCTCATATTAGTCCAGAATTCTGGAGTATGGCCTATACTTTCTGTCATTAAATGAGCTAGTTCATGAATCAGGACAAACATAACTGTGTTTTCATCAACCAGAGTGTAAGGAGGAGCTTTATCGCGAAGACAGACAACTATTTTTTCGCCCTTATTTTCAGAATAAGATGTGCTGTCTGCGTTCACATCATTTTCTTCAAGAACATCAGGATTAAATCTAGAAACTAGTCGTACGTATGGTTCATCCTTGTATTCCTTACAATGGTCACAAATTTTTTCCAGATTTGTTCGAATACGAGACATCGCTTCTACAGCCTGATGTTTATCAGGTAGATTTTGAACCTTGTAAGACCTTCCATCAGAAGCTTTTACAAGAGTGTTATTTTGCGGCCCACTGAAATATGAGTAAGCTAGAGCTATACCAGTTCCTGCTATGGCAATGGGTATCATTGTTAAAAACGGATTTTATATTTAATAGGATTTCAGTACTTGGGGCCGATTAAGAAAGAGAGTGGTCCTACTTGTTTCAACAAGGGCGAAATAAAGCAGCGGCTGGGTTATAACCAACGAATATGGCAGTTCTGTATCCCTCAATAAGGGCGGAATTGACCTAACAAGCTTTCTTCCCGACGTGAGAGTGGGTTACCTCTCAATAGCTGAAAACGAACAAGAACCGCCTGACCTAGACCTATTGAGGTTAAGTCACGCGGCGGTGTGCTTGCCTAGCTTTAGAATTTGATGTAGTAGTATCCTAGGGTACGTTGTAAAGTCAAAAGGTTAAAAACGGATTTTTCTTTTATAAGAATTTTGGTTTATTGAGGAGTAATCCAAGAACCGCAAGTATTTGTATGCGGTCATCCTATCCCCTCTGGCCATGTTGGAACACCCGGAGCCCCGAACTAGAGTTTTGGGAGGAATTTTTAATCGGAGGTACCCTGGCAGTCTAGGCCACGCTTAAAAGGATTAGATTCAATAGTTGTATTTAGGAAGGGACCAACCTGGCCCTGGGGATTAGGCTGCTCAGAACGTACATCCCAAGAAGCATTACGGTTAGTCTGAGATACACCAGCTAGAGCAGTATTAGTGTGGTAACCAGCCTGTAGAAAGTTCTGACCTTTTAGATCAGACATACTAGAAGGATTCACGGCTGCCCAGGAAGCACCAATTTCACCCTTGGGGAGAAGTTCAGAGGCGCTTAGGGTAGATTCAGTGTAAGTAGACTGACCAGTAGGCTGACGAGCCTGAAGAGATTCGGTGGGCTGAGCATTACCACCTGCCTCGTGACCACTAGCGCCGAAGGGACCCATTTCACTAGTAGGACCGCGCACACCAAGAGCACCAGCAAGCTTGTCCATAGTCATGCCTTCACCAGTTAGGCTCTTACTGGCACTATAAGAGTTCATAGCATAAAGTACTACTGCAGCAAGGGCGACAAGTCCCGCAATTTTTACAGTGTGCGATGTCTTAGCCATTTTCTTTATGTTCAAACGAAGACAAAAAACGGATGAAAAAACAATTCCTAGAATTCCTGGGCTCGGCGGATGTCCAGCAGTTTTTTGAGCAGGCTGTACTTCGACCCCTTCTCGACAAGATTTTTCAGTACTTATATCCGTACCTTCTAGGTGTTATGCTTTTGTGGGGTGTGATGTTTATCTGTATCGTACTTATCCTTGTGATGATTATGCGTACCGCACAAGTGGGGATAAAGTAGCTCAACTAAGGACGAACGTGTTAGTTTATACACTGAATGAAACCCTCGAGCTCGAGCTTCCTGGCGTAACACTTCAATCTTTTTCTTTTCAACAATGTACTTCTCCGGTAAAGGTGCGGAAAGAAGTTGTATAAGTTGAGCCTTTCGCATAACATAATAAAGTTTTATACGTCGTTCCTTGGCTTCTTGTTTTAGCTCACAATATTCCATGGCGTGATAGTTCATCTTTATTCTCACGTATCTAGGCAATAAAGGTTTCCGTTTTGATTAATAAGAGATGATCATATTCATCGCACTTACAATAACAGCTCTATTAATCGCAGCGTCGTTTTTTGGAGAAGGCCAAGCAAAGTATGTGCGTGATAATTGGTCAGAAATGAGATGTAACCCAGCATACATGATTATGCCAGCAGTTATAGACCTAGGTACTGATGTATTTAGTAACTTCAATATGTGTATCACTAAAAGTTTTCATGATTATGCTGGACTTTCTATGGATGGAATGAATTCTCAAATGAGTATTGTAGGTGATTCTCTAGGTACTATTGGCCAATCAATGTCCGATATGCGTGGAATGATGGGAGACACTCGTGGTGGATTTATGATGGTTTTCCAGATGGTTTTTGGTAAGATTCAAAATTTAATGGGTAGTATGCAGTATTTGATGATTCGTATTAGAACCTTGATGGGGCGTATAGTGGGTGTATTTGCCTCATTAATCTATGCGTTTTATGGCGCTCAACAGACTGGTGAAGCTGTATGGAATGGTCCTATTGGATATCCCGCCAGACACAAACTAATTTAGTTATTGCCAAAGAATAACATGATAGTATTTTGGCTAGCAACATTTGGAGCACTTGTAACTATATTAGTTTTTCATACTTACGGTAATCTCCGCAAAATCCAAGAGGATTGGAGTAAGTATAGATGTGTTCCTCCATACATTTTTCTAGCAGGGATTGTAGACCCAGATACAGGTATAAGTAAAAATTTCCAGAATTGTTTGAATCTCGCAGGAAAACCCATTATAGGAGGAATGACGGATGCCTTAGGAAGTCAATTCTCTATTATTGGGGAGGCTCTAGGTAGCGTTGTCAATCCTATTGCTGCGATGCGTAAAATGATTAATAATATGCGAACATTTATAGGTTCGTTTGCTGCTTCAACCCTAGGAAAGGTATCGGGGCCAACAAGTATGTTCGTATATTATTTGAATAAGATTCAGGATATTATGCGTCGTATAGCTGGAGAGGGATACATTGCTGCATTTTTTGGAATAACTATGGTATCTTTTATAGAAGGATTTGTATCGCTAATTGTAGGAATTATAAAGGCATTTGTAGTTGCCATGTTAATCATTGCGTCTATGCTCGCCTTATTTCAACCTCAAATTTTAGTGACTGTTTTGGCAATAGCAGCATCATTGCGAGCAGCTGGCGTATAAAATTCTGAGTAGTAAAGAAATGAGAAAATCTTCACTAGCCCTTGTTATTTTTGTACTTGCCTTAGTAGTTGGGTTTATGAAATATAGATCTGGGCTTGAGGGCTTTATGCAGAAGGACGCTGGTATGCCCCTAGATGGACCCGCAATGGGTCCTTATGATACTTCTATGGGTGGCTGGATGGCTACTGAACAGATGCCAGTAGGTAGTATGCCTCAGAATAAGTCTTTAGAGCAGAATAATCTAATGTTCCTAGTAGGAAATCAAGTTAGAAAGGATTGCTGCCCTAGCGCATTTACTACTGATTCTGGATGCGTGTGCTTATCCCAGTCAGATCGTGATTTAATGGCATCTCGTGGCGGAAACAAGTAGTTTAGAGTCTTATTCCTAATATAAATCAAATGGATCCTAAGAAAGCATTCAAAGCATTTCGTGATGAACTCTGCTCTACATTCTCTGGTACAGAGTTTTCGACATATAAGGATACAGACCCTGCTAAATTTGAAGAGCTAGTTACTCCAGTTGTTCTGAAGGTACTTCAGAAAGACAAGGCTCTGTTTGACAATGAGTTTACGGTTTTTGATGTCAACCTATCCCCTCTTTTCCCTAAGAATCCAGACATGTTTTGGAAGCATATTCAAAAGTGCGCAATGTCTTCCTTTTTAAGTGGTGACATTAAGGGAAAGGTGAATAAGATTGCTGAGTCTGTAAAAGAAATCTGGGGAGAAACTCGTGGTGCCGATGAAATTGAAAAAATTCTTGGAACAGAGGAGTCTCGTAGCAAGGTATCAGAGATTCTAGAATTTGTTATGACTACTCGCCTAGCAAGAGTTGTGATGAGTCTTGTAGAATCTATTGATATTTCAGAGCTAGGTATTGACTTTGAAAATCCGGAAGAGGTTATTAACACATTTCAACAAGCCGATAATCCCGTTATGGAAAAGCTAATGAAAAAGATTAAGACAACCTTAGAGGACAAGGTACGCAAGGGAGAATTTACAAAGGAGATGCTGGCAGCTGATATTCAAACGATTACTCTAAAAATTCAGACCGCATTTGGAGACATGTTTAGTGACATGCTTGGTGGGCGTAAGGCAGATGTTCCTTCCCGTGTGATTCTAGGTAATACTCCTGAAGCTCGACGTGCTCGTATGATGGCACGCCTTCATAGGAAACTTGAAGAAAGGAAAAACAAAGACTAGAATAATACAATACAATGGACGAAAAACTATGGATTGAAGAACCAGCAAATTTATTCACTAAAGATAACTGGTGGAAATTTGTGCCTTCTGGTCAGACTCCTAGTGTTCCGTCAGCAATGAACGCCATTCTTCGTTTTTCCGTATATCTATTTACTATCTTATTCCTTGCTAAGGGTCATACCATATACTTACTTGGAATTCCCCTAACAATGTTTTTAACTATTATGGGGGCAAACCTGTTCCCTAAATCTAGAATGCTCGAATCCTTCACTGAAAGTATTTCAGGCACAGATTATACTTATCCATCAGCTAAGAATCCGTTTATGAATCCTTTGCTCACGGAGATTTTAGATAACCCTAATCGAGCAAGGGCAGCTCCTGTAACTAGTACAAAGGTAAAGAAGCAAATTGAAGAATCATTTCAACAGACATCTGATTTATATATGGATACCTCAGATAAGTTTGACCTAGCTCAGTCTATGCGTACATTCCACACTGTACAATCTGGTCTAATTCCGAGTGACCAAGATGGATTTCTAAAATTCTTAGCTAAGGGAATTGATGAACCTGACCACTCTAGCGCTTTCTTAGCCCGCAAAGCTAAGGAGAAGTCTGAAGGTTACGTTGATGCCATGGGCTCAATGTCTAGTCTTCCGAACTCTACGGACAAGCCGTCTGGTGTTACGCCTGCGGGTTCTGCGTCTTCCACCTAGTTTCATACCATCTCTTAAAAATTTTGCTAGTTCATCTTCACTAGTTTTTTCTCCGTCAACCGACGACTTTTTTCCACGCTTATTTGTGAGTTGGAAATGAGGAAATCCATTAACTCCTGCTTCTTCAGGAATAGCTTCTCGTTCAACACTTACTAGTTTTACGTCTCCAAGGCCATGATTAGCCTTATTTTTACAGACACTTTTCCAATGAGGCATAGTACGTATACAATGACCACAATCTTTCCAGTAAAAGAAGATTATGGTTTGCGGTTGTTTCATTAATTTCCTAACAGTATCCTTGTCTTCTGGACTTTTGTAATCTTCCATTTACTTTGAACGCGTTAAAAGTTTCGAGATGTATATATAATATGGGAACTAGACGCCATAAAAAATACCGGGGTGGAGTACCTTTTATTCCTGACCCCAGTGCTATAGGGCCAGCTGGACAAGCAAGAGAGAAAAAACGTTACGAAGCGTGGCTAGCTAACAGAAAGGTTGAAGCAGTGGAAGACAGCGCTCTAGAAAAAATTAAACAGGATAGATTGCGCGAACTTAGTAGTATGGCATCATCCAGCCCAGTAAAGGCAAGAATTCACGAAGAACAAGAAAAAATAGCTGAAAAAGATATTGAATCAACTAGAGCAGTAGACGAAAAGAAGAGACGTTCAGAGTGTAAGGCTCATTTAAGGTCTCATAATCCACCACTTAAGTCTCCAGATGCTGCAGAGGAATGGCTAGCTACTGCTAATAGAAGAGCTAACCCCCAAGATTATGCTGAAGTTCGTGATTGTGTAAGAATTCTTAAATCTACAAGAGGAGGCAAAACTCGCAGACGTAAAACCCGTCGTAGAAGATAAATGGAAAATAGTTGGCAAGGGTATATTACTGCATTAGGAGGACAGAAACCACCTGCTTCAAGTATTGACCAAGGATTCAAATTCTCAAACACAGAAGGTGGCCCTTCGACTGGATTTATTCAATGGAAACCTAAGGATACACTAAAAAATTATGATGCTATGAATGGTGCGTGGCTAGGTGTTGAAGCTTCTGAAGCAGCATCTAAAACTATTTTCAAATATGACCATGCTCCTGCTAAATAATTACTTATAAAGTTTGGTCATATCAGAATACCACTTATAAACATCTATATCCTTATAATTCCTGGAACATACTTCAAAGAGCTCTTTCTTTTCTGGAGTCAGAATACCTAGTTTATCCATAATTGCCAGAATTTCTGAGATTTTTCTTAAGAGACTTCTCATAATTTCTTCGGGGTCAGTGGTATGAGAATTGAACATTAAAGGTTCACCTCTTACTGCCTTTCTATAATTCACTGAATCTTCATTTAGAACCTTGGATAAATTAGCTAGAAGTTTTGTTGAAATGAGTTTATCCATTGTTGGGTGTGTCCCGATAAATGCTAGTTGCTCTTCATGAGTATATAAAGCAAAGTTATAGAATTTGCCATCACTGTCTACAATAGGTTCATACTGCGTCATTGGTGTTCCACAATTACAGTCTGCCCCATAAGTAATATCAAACAACACATTTTGCTTGATATATTTCCGTTGTTCAGGATTGAATTGAGCATACAGTTGCTTAAATAGAGGAAGTAGTTCATGGCCAGTAAATTGCTGAACAACTAGTTGTGATGAAGAATCAATAGATTGCTGAATCATCTCTTTAAGAAAAGAATCGTCGCTTAAATTTTGGGGAATCACAATAACTTCAATTCTAGATGATGTCCAGATATATTGTTCGCACTGAACAAATCCCTTGCTTTGGAAATAACGCTCTAGAAACCCGTGATCATAATCTGGGGCAAACGCAGGGTCAAAATGTATAGCACGAATACTCTTTTTCACAGTGTCTAGAAAGCAAGGTAGAATCTGGTCAAAATCTGGAATAAACTTTTCTAGATCTGAAGTTCTATTTTTGGTACCAATACCAATATAGGTATATTCACGAGGATGAGCGGCGCAATAATCTAGGATATTCATTTTTACAGATGGTTTTATCAGTAAAAACGGATTCGTTTTTTATAGAGTTAGTAATTTTACTGTGTATTGTAGTTTGTTGCTTTTAGCCTAACTACAATGCCAAAAGGCAAGAAGGGCAAACATTGCTACAAAAGCCGCAGTGACGGAAAGGTGGAGGAACAGGAGGTTAAAAACCGCAAGTTCCTCCTCTCGCTGTACTCCCAGGGGAAACTCGGGGAGATCACTGTGGCTCGCGTGGCAGGCATGTCCAAGAAGGGGAGGAAGCAGGGTGCTCACGGCATCTTCGAGCTTTCCCTCAATGGCGAGGTATCCAAAGACTCCTACGTCACGGGCAAGTGCATTCAGTTTGCAGCCCTAGCCAAAGACCTGCGTGCGGGCGACCTTGTGCTCATTGAGCCAGAGGGTGACAACACGTACATGATCCACTTTCGGCTCACAACCATGGCAGACGTTGCTGAGGTGTGCCGGATTGGCGCCAAGTGCGCGCCAGCTTTTCTGGAGGAGGACGTGTTCGAGGACGGGGTGGATGCGGATGACGACTCCGCACTAGCCGCAGTCGCAGCAGAGGCGACAAAGGAGGAGGAGGAGGTCAATATGGACGACCTCTAAAGACCCAACCCACCAGTGTTTATCAACATAGGTGGCATTTTTACTTTCCAAACTTCATCTCATTATCTGAATTAGCTCCTGCTGTAGAAACTTGTATTGCTGGAGCACTAGGTAGAGGTATAGAACCACCACGAATACGACGACGAGTGCGACGACGAGACTTGCGAGACTTACGTGTTTTCTTTGCCATTTGATTAATAAGAAGAAATGAAACTAGATACAACCCAGCTAATTTTTTACATACTTGGCTTTCTTGCTTTTTTATATCTTGCTCTGCCTCATATAGTAGAAAGTTACGAATCTTATGCCAGACCATGGGATACCGCAGAAGATAAGATAACTGTAAAGACAGTAGATGATGGTCTAGAACATATGACTAATAGAGATGTTGATGTTAAACAAACTCATTTTAAACAGAGCCCAGATATGTGGGAATTATTCGAAGCAGCCAGTGAACCAGCAAAGGCCACCCTAGTTCTTCCATCTGAACCTAAGAAAATCTTACCCGGAGTACCAACTCCTTCTAAACCCGTACCTATTGGACCATCAAATAAAAAAGAAGTTGAACCCCCTATTGATAGGGATGAATACAGCAAACCATTAGATTCTGGTAGTAGAACTCTAGACCCAGAAGTTCAAAAACCTTCTCAGCCTGAACCTGAGTCCAAACCCAAGCCCAAGACAGAAGAGAAACGTCGTAAGGTTATGAAACAAAGTGTTCGAGAAGTAAGTTCCTTGCCTAAAGAAAGTCCTAAAAAATCAAAGGAAGGAATATGGGGTCCTAAGGCTCCTGAATTAGATAAGAGTCAACCTAGACCAAAGGATAGTAGTGATAGTAGTAAAACTGGTTCAGGTGTTTATCCTGATATTTATGGCCCTGAACAACTAAATATTCCCGGGAGTGGAGAACAAGATTCATCGGATCCTTCTTATTATGACTATGTTCCAGCAGCAGAATTTCCATCAGGACCACTATTTCCTTCTCCTTATCTAAATGATTTTTCCAAGATTTTGAAAACGTAAAATACTCAGAACAACAAATGAGAAGGAAGAATAATATGTTCGGCCTTCACAATTACGCAGGAAGCTGTTGGGTTAACGCATGCCTTCAAGGAATTTTCAGAATCCCTGAAGTGATGGATAGATATACTCGTGAAGTTCACGATAAAGAAAATAAGGTTGATGTAGACCTGAATCAAATCTGGAATTCAAAGGGTTCAGAAGGGCTTCGCACATTCTTTGAAGCAGTTCGTACTGCTACTATGCCTGCTGGTCAAGGTATTGGGGATAGCAATGAACTTTTGATTCATCTTTGCGATAAACTACCTTTTCTAGATGAACTATGTAGATTTAAGATAGCAGAGGAACTTAAGTGTGCTTGTGGATTTCGCCAGGTTCGCGAAGATTCATCTATTGAATATGAACTACATCCAGAAAGAATGAATACCCCGATTGTTGATTGTATTACCAAGGGAGTACAACCTGAAGTTGTAGATGGATGGAGATGCGATAAATGTTCCGAAGTTGGAAAGGCAACTAAGCAGGCTCTTATAGGTTCATTTCCAAAGGTAATGATGTTCAGAGTAACATCCCAGAATTCTTCGCTTCAATACTCTAGTGTTCTAGTAATTAATTCCAAGAAGTACTATCTCCTAAGTGTTATTTCACACACAGGTGGTCATTGGTTTACATATGCTAGGGAAATGCCACCGGGTAAGCCTTGGTTTACGCTTGATGATACACGTGTAAGACAGCATAATGAACGCGAGTTTCCACTGAGTCAGATGACAAAGGTGCTTATTTATTATCGACTGGAAGAGTAAATGACACTACCTTATCCCGTAGTATTCTCTGTTTCAGGAGTAGGATTAATTCTAGCAGGTATAATCATCTGGCTTATTTCGGGATCATTTACAGCTGCTCTTGTTGTTCTAGCTCTAGCTGGAATTATTTTCTACATTTATACGACATTTGGCGAGACAACCATTAAACAAACTGATAAGGGACTAGATGTAGAACAAATTCCTAATGCTAATACTGGCCCGAGTACTGGCGCTGGTATCAAAGAAGTTTTTCATATTTCCGATAACATGTATTCATACGATGAAGCTCCTGCTGTCTGTGCTGCCTATGGGGCTGAACTTGCTACATATGACCAAGTTCTAGATGCTCAAATTCAAGGTGCTGAATGGTGTGGTTATGGATGGTCGGCAACTGGTATGGCATTATATCCTACAAGTCAAGCAACCTGGGAGGCTTTACAAAAGGAACCTAAGGAAACTAAACGTACAGCATGTGGTCATCCTGGTGTGAATGGCGGATATTTTGACCCTAGAATGAAGTTTGGTGTAAATTGCTATGGTCGTAAACCGCCTAATATGGGAACTCGTCTACCTCAACCACTACCTGGTCATGAGGATACTAAGGAGTTTGATAGACAGGTAAATAAGTTCAAGAGTATGCTGACATCCATGAAATTATCACCATTTAATCGTGATGTATGGTCTAAGATTGGAAGTTATATGCCTTCCTTTCCTTCTTTTTCTCAGGCTCCAGTAGAAAATCGTACTGTACCAATGACTCCAGCCCCAGCTAAAAATCCTGCTGTGCCTAAAGCCCCAACTCAGTCAGAGCCAGCCTCATACGAAGATTATTCTAAAAATATTTGTACAGAATTTGGAATATGTGATTATAAAAATGATGAGGCAGCAGCTCACAAAGAAGCACCAAATGCTACTGATGCGGAAGCAGCAGATAAGGCAGCTGGCATCTAAACTAATATTGGCTCAAAGCAAATGAACTATGCCCTAGATACTCCTATTCAACGTTCAGTCTATACTCCGGAAGAACAGAAGCCTATAGCTGTAGCACCGCATACTAGTAACCAAACTCAAGACCATCGCATATTTCAATGGCTTCATCATAAGCCACAAAGTCATTCGATATTTCCTATGCCACCTAAGTCGGGTAGAGATAAGAAGTAAAGTATCGTAGCAAATACAAAGATGGCAGAAGTGTTTTTCATTCTAGCACTCGGAGCAGTCGGTGCCGCTCTTGCCCAAGATAGTATAGCACCAAAGGAAGGATTTCGTCTTCAGGCTCGCCCTACAGTAGAACATACTGATGAGGTAGTTCACACTCAAGAAAAACTAGGTCACAGTAATGAAGTACCTTTCTTTGGCCCTCGCGTAACTCAAGCGATGTATTCAGGAGGTACTGACCACGTTCTAGACCATAAGACTGGTGCCGGCAAGGAATATTTCCAGAAACGCGAGACTTTCTCTATGTACGATATCAAACCCGGAACTGGTAATCCATTTGGTCAACAAGTAGAAACTGATTTTGAACAGTCTCGTATGGTTTCTGGTATGCAGGCTAGGAATGTGTTTCCTGTTGAACAAGTTCGAGTAGCGCCTGGTTCTAATGCTGGTTACACTAATCTAGGTCAAGGAGGATTTCAGCAAGATCAGATGCGTGAATGGGCTCTCCCTCCTACAACTGATGAACTTCGTATTGCTTCCAAGCCTAAGTTATCTTATACTTCAGAACCTACTCCTGGTGTAAATGTGGTTACTCTACCTGGTATTCAGGCACCTGTAAATAAGAATAAGCCTGATAAGTTTGCTATTCTAGGTATGGACAGAGCAAATACTGCTGTTGGTGCTCAAACTGCTCCTATGATGTATGCTGAACAGCCACTGAGAACTCAGGCACGTGAATCTACATCTGTAGAATATTATGGTTCAGGTGGTGGCCAAGAAGGTCACTGGGCATCATACATTCGTGCTTTTACTGAACCTTTTCAGGAATTTATGAAATTAACCGCTGAAGGACGTCCTGGACCCGCAGGTGCCCAGGGTACTGGTACCGCGATTGGTGGCGACCAGTATTCTATTCAAACTAAGAAGGATGAGACGGTTCTGTCTGATGCTTCCAGATTTAATGTACCTCAATCTTATGTAACTCCAAGTGGTGACCATCTAGGTTCTTTTAAGTTTAATGAGCCTCTACAGCAAGATGTACATGTTGAACGCAATCATCCATCGACTGTTGCTGCTTTTAACCAAAACCCGTATACACAGCCACTGAACTCATTTTAATAAATGGACTTAATTCGTGAACAATTAATGTACAAATCCAACACTCTTCACGTGTGCGTTAACAAACTAACACGTCAGGAACAATATGAATTTTTAAGACTAGTTATGGCAACTAGAAAAGAAGGTATAACCGTTTGTTATGATGATTCAAATCCATATATAACCTGTATTCTAAAAATAATTGAATTAACCCGTTCTAATTGTGTTGAAAGCTGAAGGAGATGGAGCTCGTGAAAGAGTAATACTTGTACCATCTATTAATTTCGCCTTAAAATCAGCAATATCGATCTTACTCTTATCTGGGTGAGAGTCTAAATAAACTTTTGCAATTTTATCAGCAGCTTCTCTTTTTCTCTGAGCATTATCTGTACCTGTGAATGATTTTTTAACTTCATCAAGAGCCTGTTTAAATTTATCATCTGGAGTTTCAGCTTCCTTAGGAAGTTCTCTAGGAGTTTCTTTAGGGAGTTCTCTGGGAGTTTCCCTTCTAAAAGAAGGATACGCAACATTTAACTGTGTTTTAAGGTCATTATAGAACTCATTATTCATGCGATAAGGGTCATCATCATCAATAATTCCTTCAGAATCTGTTCGAACTACTCCAAGGCTAGGTAGATATACATCTTCTTCGCGTGGAAGCTGTTGAGGTCCTCTTGGTGGATATCTTATCTCACCCTGAGAAGGTTGGCCTGATGAATCTAGTTGATATACTGCCCGAGACATACTTATGTTTTATATGTATTTTAAATACCTAGTTCTTCCCTTGAATGAACAGTTACATCGAACATAACAGCATTAATCTTTCCAGCAACAGTAGATTCAAATGAGAATTCACCAGGTTGTAATCTTAGCTGGGTATACGCAGGATTTGTACCTGAGAACATTGTAAATACCCATGCTGTAGGCTCTTCAGCGCCCTTTTCCCAACGTACGTTTAGTCTTTCACCCATTATTACCGGACGTCCATTACCTCCTCCAACCTTATCACCTTCATTAGACCCATAAATTAGAACAATTCTAGGTGTACTAGATTTCAATGCTGCTAGACGTGCTTCAGCATCACTTTTTGCGCGATTAGATTGTTCAGATTGGGCTAAGGCGGCATTCTTTGCTGCTTCAGCTTCTTGTGCTGCCGCCGCTGCTCCATCTGCTAAAGCCCTGGCCTCTGCTGCTGCCTTAGTTGCTGCTTCCTTTTCAGCAGCCGATGTCCTACCATTTGCCTGTGCTGCTGCCGCTGCCGCTGCCGCTGCTTCAGCATCTGATGTTGCTGTTTCTGCTCGTGCGTTTGCCGCTGCTGCCGCTGCCGCTGCCGCATCCTTAGCCTTATCAGATTGAGCTGCGGCTTCTCCTGCTGCTTTTGCTGCTTCCTTTGCTGCATCTAACTGTTTAGCTAGTTCAGCATTATCTGACTGAAGTTGTGTTAGTTCTGCTGCTGACTTTGCTGCGGCTTGTGCTGCTGTGGCTGCTGCCGTTGCTGCTGCCCTGGATTTTTCAGCTGAATCAGCTTGAGCTGCTTCTAGAGAAGATGTCGCAGTTCCTAAACTAGATGATAAAGCAGCTATTTCATCCTTCTGCGCTTCAATTGCCGCACTTAATTCAGCAATCTTATCAGATAAACCCTTCTTTTCTGTTTCTGATGCCTTCGAAACACCGCTAGCCGCATCTCTAGCAGAAGATAAATCTCCATTTAATTTAGCTAGTTCTCCTAGATGTTCGCGCTTCAGTCGTTCTAACTCTGCGGCATGGTCAGCAAGTAGTTTAGCGATACGAGCACTGTTTTCTCCCTCAGTCTTTGCTGAATTTCTAGCTGATTCTTCTAAGGCTCCCTTAATCCTACCAATTTCTTCAGATTGAGAAGCTGTTAAAGATTTTGATTCTCCAAGTTCACGTAAGGTATTCGCAAGCTTTGTAGATATATCATCAAATTCAGCGCCCTTTCCAGCTAGTGCTCTACTCGCGGCATCAAGTTGTTCAGCAGTAGTCTGACCTGTTTGGGTTAAGGCAGCAATAGCATCTTGTGCTGCCTTTCCTGCTGCTGAGAGTTCTCCATTTTTCCCAGTTAGTTCTGTGATCTGAGCAGCAAGAGCAGCTTCTTGTGCTGCAGCATTCTCTCGTGTTTTGACAAGACCAGATTTTAGTCGTTCAAGTTCTTCACGAAGTTCAGCTAGTTGAGTATTACAATCTTGTATAGTCTGAGACTTTCCTGCTGGTCCTTCCATCTTATACACTAATCCATTTGCTCCAGGTGCCGGTGGGCGAGCAGCTAAAGGATTAGCGCTAGATAATGCTGTTCCTAATCTAGCATCTGCTCCTGGCCCTAATAAACTATTAGCTGCTGCATTAGCTTGGTCAACTGATGCTCCAACAGGTAAATCAGAACCTAGTCCGGGAGCACGATAACCTTGTAAGGAATTTGCTAAGGTAGCAGAACTAGTAGGTGGTTCAGGGTAAGGAGATAATGAAGGAGCAGGGGCTGGGGCTCCAGCAGGTGGTACTGAACCTCTAGCTCCGGGAGCTCTATACGTATCAAGACCTCTTAAACTCTGCGCAAATGATTGGGATGCAGGGTCACCTTGTTGAGGAGCACTTCCAAATGGGCTAGATTTCTGACTAGATTGTTCCCAGCTATTTACTTTACGGATATCCTGGTCATCAATTATAATTTGTTGATCTCCAGCACTCAACGCAGCCTGAACTTGTTCTCTATACCTTGCGTTCTGTTTAGGGTTGGCTTCTAGCCATGCTCTTACTCGTTCCGTACTTATCAGTCCACCACCACGTTGTTTACGAGATATAGTTTTCCGGTGAACTTTTTTAGAAGGACGTTGACGATTCTTCCACGTCCTCATTTATCATTTGTGCCTTAGAATTTTCGTCTGGTATATTGTCTACGCCCTCTTCCTACTGCTGCTCGAGCTAATCTTACTCTCTCAGCTGCCTGGTCTAAATCTTTCTGGGCTGATTCTTTCTCCGCTGGTGTATTAGTACTTCCTGGTGTATTCACGAGCGTACGTTTAGAGTGTGCGGTTGCTTCGGCACTTATTGCGCGATTTAACTCAATTTGAGCACTTGCGTTTTGGGCTGCTGTTGAAATACTAGAACCTAGGGATTTTGCTCCTGTTACAAACGAGTCTAGGCCAGCTTTAGCATAACTTATAGGTGGTGGCTGATTAGGAGGAAGATCCATTACCACACCTTGTATTGCTCCACCTTCAAGTGGCCTTCTATTACGAAAGTCAAAATCTGGTCGTGTTAATCCAGAAGGTACAGTCGGATTTTGTACAGCACCAGTCTGCTTTCTAATAGGAAAGTATAAGCCATTGACATCTCGAAATACATTATACGCAAAAGCACCAACACGATTACCGGCTATTCCAGTATCAGTTGTAGCACGACCAGATCTACCTTGTTCATTGTAAATGATGAAATTGTTATTGAAATCAACAGAAATTCTACCCCAATCATCATCACTTGGAAAACTCTTCTTTTCTTCAGCCGAACGACTTTCAAATGATGCTCCCTTAAAAATTTCATCGAGAGCTAGTTTAGCAAATACAGCACGTGTATTTTGACGCTTTCCATTATATGATATAGTATCTTCATACGGTATAGATCTAAATCTAGCATTGCGTAAGGTTAAAAATGTCTGTACAAAATTTAGAATCTTATCTTTTTGTTCAATACCTATGATAGACCATTGTGAGTTGATTTGTGTAAACCCCCTGTTACCTATGAAATCAATAGCCTTAGCTTGGTCTGGTCTAGTAAGGTCTATCTTTTTATCCTGTTCTAGACGATCAATGAGTTTCAGCAAAGGATTATCAAGAACAGCTTCTTCCTTATCCATCTTTCCAATTTCATCTACAATCTTAATAATCTTGTCATAAACTTCCTTGTCACTACCAACATTACCATCTATTTCACAAGAATTACGAACTTGTTCAAGTAAAAACTTCTGCGATGTACCAATCATAATAGCCTTATCTAGACGTATAATAGAGCTGGTCGGATCATCTAATTCAGCACGATATTTAGTTGCTACATTTGAATAAGAATCGCGTACTGGATTCGCCCCAACACTTCGTATTACAGCTTGAATATATTGGTCAAAATCCAGATTTGAGCGAGCACTAATTGATCTATCTAAAAGTGTCAAAAATCGCCTTGGAGGATCAATAGCATCGAGCATTCCATCGGGAGTCTCAAATGCTTGCTTTTCTAGATTTTTCACATATTCTTCAAAGACAGCGCTTTTTAAGAGAGTTAGTGACAAAAAATTTGGAGATGTTCTAACAAGGTTTTGAGCATCCTTGAATGAATGAATTTTAGTAAAACCAATCTTAGTTAAGAATCTAGAAGTTAAAGCATTATCTGCTCCGTCACTCAACACTTGTCCCAGAATATCCTTTCCTTCAAATTGACCAGATTTTAGTAAATCCAGTAAGTTTTTCCCAATAAGCAGTTCACATCTTCCAGTAGGTGGTACAGCTGTTGGTAAGGGTATCAGGGTCTTAATAAGAGTTTCAAGTTCTAATAAGTTTTTCCCAGCAAGATCACTTGCCTTTACAGTTCGCTTAGCATTCTTCATGACACTAAACATCTTTCTAATCAAACTGATCTGCTTATCAACAAAGTCATTGGTCTTTTCTCTTAGAGCATTGTATAAGTTAGTATTACGATCAAATGCTACACCGTTAGGCTGATTATACGCTACAACTGAATTTGCTGCTCTTTCCAGAATAACTGTTACAAATGTCTTTAAGACATCTCTGGTAATATCTACACCACCTAGGGCTCCTGGAGTTTTTTCACGTTCAGGCTGTTGACCGCGTTTTAGTCCTGCGATCTTATTGAAAAAATCCATGTATTTAGGTATATTTCTAATTAGAGTTGTGGCATCACTTTTCGCAATTTCATAATAAATATCCGCAGCAGCAGCAAGTCTTGGTTTCTTTGCGTATTCCTTTAAAATTCTTACATCATTAGGATACCCACTGCCAGGATTTGTTGGCTGAACAGCAAAGGCAGGATCAATATTACCATTTCCATCTACAGCTTCTTCAGTAATCTCATCTATTTCAGCAACAAAAATCTGGAAGTCGGTTCCGTTTGGAGTTGTAACAACCTGGGGTGAAGCTAGTAAAGAATTCTTGGCTGCTTCTAATTCATCACTTGCTGATTTCAAGGCTAGTTCAAGTATACTAAATCTTGCTCCATATTTTTTCTGTCTTTCTACCTTATCATATTGTAACGGAAGCCATATCTCAGAATAAAATGAACGCATATTAGAATCCGCAATATCCTTACGTTCTACTGCTTGAGCATAACGTGCCTTTCTTGCTTCAAGATCTACAGGTGGGCCTTGTTTTCGTTTATTAGTTAGAATGTATGCTCGATACCTAGCAAGTAACCCATCTAACTTTAGTTTTAAAGTTTTTGAAGCAGTTTCAAGTTCATCTTTTTTTGTTCTAGCTTCAGTAAGTTGAGCAGCATACTTATTCTTCTCAGCAGTCGAAGTTACTAGATCATCATCTGCTTCAATCTTTTTCTCAATAGCATCTCTCTGTTTTTCTCTGAGCTTATCTAAGGTTGTTTCATCCAATATCTTAGTTTCACCCATTTCTGCTAGTTTTCTCTTAGCTTCAGCCTTTTCTGCCTCAGTAGCACCTTGACTACCAATAATCTTATTTAGAGCCTTCTTTCCTTCACTATTTGCCTGGGGATTCAACTTTTTAGCTAGATCGGCTATAAGTGATTCTAGACTTTTAGCATCAGCAGTCTTAGTAGCAAAGGTATTTCTTACACGAATATATGCTGATTGAATTTTTGCTATAACCTCATCATACTTATATATTTTATAGTTAGTTTCTTCAAGCTGTTTATTAGCTAATACAATCTCATTATATAGTTGTCTTGGATCTACCTTTAGGCCAAGAGCATCAGCAACTATATTACCTGCTGGATCAACAGTTGACGCAGTAACATTGCTTGAAATAACTCCCCAAGGTGGTCGTCCAATAGCACCACCAGCCATTTCATCACCTGGTTGTTCAGGTAAGGAAGGTGCTGTTGCTCCAGGTGTTTCTGGCGGGGATTCAGGCAGTGGTGGAGGTTGTATAACAGGTTCTGAGACAGGTTCTGAGACAGGTTCTGAGACAGGTTCTGGGGCACCTTTCATTTGTTTAGCAAAGAATGCGCTACCTACTAGAGCGGCACTACCCGCTACTACAGCCATTGCTGTTAAAGTTGCCATACTATACTCTTGTATACAATAAGAGATGTTTCATCTGGTAGAAGATACATATTCTAGAGTTGAAGGAAATTTAATTCGTTCAGGTCAAATCAGGGATTCATGGTACTCTATGATCTTTAATGTTGTCTCTCTTATTATTGTCGTAGGCGGCTTTGTATACTTTTTATATTATAACAAGGGGCTAGAGGTAGAAAAAGAAAATATAGAATTTAAACCCCAGCCATGGTTAAATGCAGTCCGAAATGTCCCAGGAACAGACTATGGCCAAATTCCTCAAACTGAAATTAGAGGTGGTATATCGGGGATTGTCAATCGAGGAAGCTCGGCAACGTTTTGACGCATTAAAGCAAGAACCTACTCCTGCTGTAAAACAAACACGTAAATTAAAGAAATGAGGACAGCAGCAGCTTATTTGTCTAAGATGAAAGCTGAGGCCCTAGGTCGTACATTTAAGGTACAAGACACTAATCATAGAGCATTTACTAGTACACTATATCGCGGGGCTGCTGGGTGTGGACCTGTAGATTATACACAGATAGAATATCGTGAGTTATGTGGTTGTAAATATATTGGCCCAGCCAGAAATCCGTTTGGGCCGGGACCTCCAAATCCAGTAGGTAGACAGACACTAGATGGAGGCTTCCCAGATAATGGCGTGCTAAGTGGAGGATCCCCCGATACTGTAAATACATCACAACAATATTCTGGCGGTTCACCATCTGGGTCTGGTTCCACTGTACTAAGTGGTAATGCTCAGCGAGGTGTTCTCACTGGTGGAACAGTTAATGGTTCTTCCTCTGCTATTTTTGACGGAGGAAACATATAATGGAATCATTGATAGCAGGTGTCTTAACTGGATTTTTTGTAGTTTCAATTTTTAAACCTACTAAACGTCAGATACCAGCTGTCCCAGTACCTGGAGATCGCGACTCATTTGTTACAGAAACTGGGTGTGTTAGATTCAAAGCAGAGGAAGTACCATGTTCAAAATCTGCGGTATCTCTTAACGTTCTCGCGCATAAATAAATAAATGATTGATAAGATACTCAAACGCAAGGAAACTATCAATCTTTTTGCCTTCATTATTGGGTTTGGGTTCGTAGTAATGCTTCTACATGGCCCAATACAGAGAGAACGTATTCTTGCTCTGTCGCCAGGCGAGTTCGAGGGTAAGGAAGTAAAAGCTAACGGTAAATGTTATAAATATCGCGTGGAGGATGCGTCGTGCCAAATGACTTCCAGTAAATAAACAAATGGCGACAGATTTGAGCGAACTACTTGGAGGTCAACCCGCACAATCGCCTGATTTTCATCCAATGGTTACTGGTGGAGGTGATCCTTTTAGCGCTCCTATAAACACATCCCCCCAGAAACCTACCACACCGGATTATTCGCGCCAATTTTCTGTACTTCACGGTTCTGTGCGTAATATGCTAGGTTATGTCTCATTTTTCCTAGCTGCTGCAGCAATGTCTCTGGCGTTTACTCGAGAATTAGCCTTGCGATACGTTCCACATGCTTATAATGATGGAGGTGTAGTATCATACACAGGCGCAGCAGTAATAGGGGCAGTTTCAGTAGTACTCTCGTATGTAATTAACACATTATTCCGCTCGTTAGTATAATGGATTCAACTCTACTACGAGCTTTACGTTATCGTTCCAGAGGTTATCGCAAGGATCCTCCAGCTCTAATTCATCCAAATATCTTGGTTGGAGCTGGTGAGATGTTAACTCCTGAATTTGCTAAAAATTATGGAATTACACATGTAATTAATTGTGCTCAAGAAGAAGCTTCTCCTTCATGGTTCAAAGAACAGTTTCCAGAAAAATATTTTTGCGTAGATGCCATAGATTCATTTGATGTTAATATTCTAGATTGGTACCCAGAATTCAGTATAATGCTCAAATCATTTTTACAAGCTCCAGATTCAAAAAAGATATTTGTACATTGCCAATGTGGAATTAATCGTAGTATGTTTTTAGCCTTGATGTATTGCTGTAAAGAATTCAATTTCCCCTTTGATAAAACTGAGTTTGCTGTATTAAAACAACGACCATGTTCAATGACAAATACTGTATTTCGTCAGCAGGTTTTCGATGCTGTTAAGTAAAGATGGCAGACCAAAATCCAATATGGGAACAAATCTCTGCTTCACCTGGAAAAGCTACTGAATCTGTCATGGGTCCATCATACAATTATGCGGAACACATCAAGGGCCCGTCAGCTATGGGTGTAGGAAGTCAAGGCACGATTGGTCAGATAGGAACAAATTCACGCGCTATTTTTGAATACATGAAATACATGATTTCTGGGCCTGCTCTAGGTAATCAATATTTTGTTAATAGTGGTGGGTCATGTGTAGCACCAGATAAGTCAACGCAATCAAGATACAATTATATTAACAATGTGTCTAGTGGTGCTAATGTTTTACCCGAAGCAATGAAACGTGACCTAGGTGGTATTGCTTCAAACTTTGATGGTCTAATACCGGGAATGTTAGAAGATGTGGAAGGATTGAATCCAGTTAACTTATTCTCATCCTTAGCGGCTGATTCTACTCCTGCGTGTGAATGTTATACCTGTCCTACAAGTGGTGGCGATGAATCTAGATTTTTAAATGTTGGACTAACTCCGGACTTTTCAGGTTCAGCATGTAGGAAGGTAGATATTTCTAAGTGTATTTCTAGCACCGAATCATTCACAGATGGTTCATCTATGCTTCCTGTTTATATTGGAGTTGGACTCCTAGCTATTTTAATAGCGCTCAAATAAGAAGTATAAATGGCTGATAGTATGTTCAGAATTAAGAAAGGTCGTGAATCCAAACAAGAAACCTTAGGGGGAACACTGGATTCAGTACATCAATCAGTAGTTACTTCTTTACGTGAATCTCATGCTAATCAGGAATCTCTAGTTGAACAAATCCAGATTTTAGAAGAAGAAATAGATTCTACTAAGGATGTATTTGTTCTAGCACAGAAACATGATAAATTGAGAACTCTACAATCTGAACTTCGTGAAAAAGACCAGTTGAATGCTTACTTTCTAAAAAATGCTGATTTAATGTTACAGTATTATGGACACTCTGAATCTAGTTCAGTGCTTCAAACTAAGCATGTGGATAACAATACGTTTATGAAATATCTAGCTCCTGCTGTTGCTATTGAATCTGGGCCATCTAGGAAACAGATGTTTGATGAATATGTTTCTCGAATGAAGATGGGAACAGGTACTGAATCTAGTGACATAAATACTGATACTGAACATTGTAATAGATGTAATGTTGCTCGCGAAGAAGTTGCTGCTGAAGGTATTTTAGCTTGTCCAATGTGTGGTTCTGAAGAGTATATGATGGTTGTTTCAGACTTTCCTAGTTTTCGCGACCCTCCTAAGGAAAGAAATAACTATGCGTATAAGAAGATTAATCATCTGAATGAAATCTTAAATCAATTCCAAGCAAAGGAGAGTACTATAATTCCAGATGAGGTTATGAATGAAGTTGTATGCGAAATCAAGAAAAGACGCATACAAAATATTGCTGAACTATGTGAGAAAGATATCAGGGAAATATTAAAGAAGTTGAATCGTTCAAAATATTATGAACATGCAGCTCATATCGTTTCAAGGCTCAATGGAAATCCCCCACCCACTATTACACCGGAAATCGAAGAAAAAATCAGAGCGATGTTCCAAGATATTCAGGCTCCCTTTTTACTATATTGCCCAAATGACCGCACAAATTTCTTATCTTACTCGTATATTCTGTACAAGTTCTTTGAACTGCTTGAATTGGATGAGTACAAGGTGTATTTTCCTTTACTGAAATCTAGGGATAGACTAATTAGTCACGATCAAATCTGGAAAAAAATTTGCGACTATCTCCGTTGGGAGTTTATAGTCAGTGTTTAGGATTGATGCGGCTAACTAGGGCATCATAGGACAACTTACCTTTATAGTAATCCTTAACAAGACTCCTGGTAAGCTCTTCTTTATCAAATTTAAGTCTTCTCGGTTCTTCTTGGTAATAATGAAATACCGAAGATTTCAAACGCCCTTCAAGCAGTAGGACTCTTTTTTCCAACTGCTTGATGTAACTGTTTTTGTCTTCTAAGTCTGCTTTCAGTCTCCTGATACAGTTGTCTTTTTCTCCTTGTATGTTATCGAGTTCAGCGAAAAGTTTTTCGCACTCGTCCATCTGTTTTACCTAGATGGCATGATTTCAAACAAAATCCGTTTTATACGGCAAAACGGTAGGTATTATATGAGTCTGAATCAGAAACATATACGTATCCTCCATAATAAAACAGATTTATTATAGAGCTTAAATTAGGCAGTAGGTCTGTAGTTGCGGGGCTAATAATAGTCGATACAACTCCATTAGAAATTTTGCGGATTAAGTTAGCGCCATCAACAATATAGAAATTTCCAGCAGCATCACAGCACCCTGTACCAGGTGAATCAAATGTTGCTGTAGCTACAGGCCCATCTACAGAACTTGCTACTCCAGTTCCAGCAACTGTTGTAACAACAAAGGTATTCTTATTAACTTTACGTATACGATTATTTCCGGTATCTAGAACTATAATATCCCCAGAATTATCAAAAAACATTCCACTTGGAGAATCAAATTTTGCGACACCTACATTACCTCCACTACCGTCAAGATATCCAGCAGGTCTTGAACCAGCAAACTCATTTAAAATTCCTGTAGGAATCACAAAACGTGAAATTTTATGATTGTTTCCTTGACAAATGTATAAATTAGTTCCACTAACAAGTAATGTCATAGGGCCATCAAGTCGTGCCACAGTTTTTCCATTTCCAGTTGAATCTCCAGCTGTTCCCGAAGTTCCTACTATTCTTTCCCAGTTTAATGGTCCGCTCGTAGGGTCTAGTTTATAAATAAATTGTTTTTCCATGTCTGCAGCATATAGAAATCCTCCAGCATAAGCTAGACCCCATGGCCATCCGCCACCAGCATAATCAGTAACTGCCCCAGCAGCTGGCTGATATAAGCCTATCTGAGCTCCACTTGAATTTACTTTTGTAATTCTACCTTGAGATCCGCCGGAATATACTCCGCCTATAAAAAAGTTTCCTTGGCCATCAGAAGCCATAGGTCCACATGGAATATAGCTTGTTGTTGCGTCAAATGTAATCCATGATGTTAATATTGTACCAGGCGTCGAAGGTGCAGAACCACCTCCGCCTCCGCTGCCTCCTCCAGCCTTAGAATTAGGTGCTAGAACACTATCTAGACCTGTAGACCTAGCTAATAAAACTTCATTTGATGAAAAAAAATTCAGTTTATTGCCCCGTAAAGTTTGATTAAACAAGTTTCTTTTTTTAGCAGCATACATAGCTTCGAACGTATTCGTTCGATTACTCATTTGCCTTTTTAGCAAAGAAAAATTGCCCGAAAGCTTTATTGTGCGAACTCCTTGCGCATCAGAGAAGCTTCATAATAAGCAATCATGAAGTCTTCTGCAAGAAGTTCCTTGTCTCTGTGAAACCAGTAAGCGTCTCTTGCTTGGCGGAGTTTGAGACCGCGCATGTAATTGACATACCTGTTCCACTCAGAAACTGGATGTTCGTATCTCGATGGTTCCACAAACTTACTAGCAAGGTCAACTGTAAAGTCCTGTGTGCCATAAATCTTGGCATTCACGACTGAACTAACTAACCCCTGAATATGTGCGTCCATTTCTTAGTCTAAATCTAGATTTTTCATTAAAATTCCGTTTTTCAAATAAACTTGAAATCGTTTACTCCAAGCGCAAATTTCAGTTCAATAGCACGTTTATTAACGCTTACAGTTTTATCCAGAGTTGTTAGAAGATTGTCATTAATTTCGCGACACCTAGCCACAAATTCTAGAGGAGTAGTGCGCCAATCAACTACGTGCTTTTCAATAAGAATTTCACGTAGCCTATCGACTGATAGATAAGGGCGATTAACCTTACCCTGACGTACTAGAGGCTTCTTAGGGTCCTTATTAAACTCCTTTAGGAAAGGAGTAATATACCTATTTGCTACAAGCTGAGGGTCTTCGCGATAAAACATAGGCTTCATCCTGTTAACCTTCTCAAAGTATTCAATGATTTCTACCTCATCACTACAATCTTTCTCAATTACTAGAACATTGAAATTTTCAGCATAAGGATCCTTGAAATACTCCTTAATAATTGTAGCCCTATGCTGCCCATCAATTAGGTATGTACAAATTACCCCATCCTCGACGATGTTTACCAGGCGAAATGGAGTAATGTTTAGCTCTTGAATTGAACGAATAGACTCACTGATTCTTGCTACATGAGACTCATCAATATTACGATTTCCCTTCCAGATAGGAATAGTTGCCAGACGACAAGCACTCATTACATTAACAGTTGAATTATCGCTAAACTTGAACATTTTTATAGATTCTAGTTTTTTCAGCAATAATTCCGTTTTCAAGTTTAGAAGTTTTTAGCTTTAAGAATGTCTTTAATTTCGTAAAGAAGGCACTTTAATTCCATGAATTCTGACCTAGTAATTGGTTGGTCATTATTTTTTTCTTCAGTGGAATGTTCCTTTTTTCTCCCCTTTTTGTCAATAATTTCCTGTAAATGTGCTCGAGAAATTGTTGTAACTTCTTGTATTTTTTCATAAGGAACTTGTTGCGTAAACATTTCGAATGCAATTTGTTTGAGTCTAGAATTAATAGACCCTGTAGTTCTTTGTAAGTCTTTTGAAATTTCATCTGCATTTTTTCCAGCAGAAATTTTAGATAAAACTAGGGTTTCTTCTGCCTTTGTCCATGATTCTCCAACTCGTTGTAAACCAGTCTGCTCCCTGACCTTATCCCAGAATCCATTCTTATTCTCCATTTTTGGTTTAAGATGCTCGGGTTATTAAAGTCCGTTTTCAATCCACTTCCTTGACCTTATAGAAGTCTGATTGTTCTCTAGGTTTGGGTACTATTTTAGGTGGTAGTCGTTTCTGGATTTGTTCAATTAGTCTTTGGATATGTTGAAGATTACTTAAGGCTAATTCTCTAGCCTTACGTGACCTAGGGTCCATTTATACTTTATTTGTTATTATCCCTTAAATTCCGCAATTCAGCAATCATATCAAATGTCGCTATATTTAATGTTTTCATTTGACGTTTGGTAGTATCTATCATTGCCTTAATTTCATTGACACTAGCTTCTAAACGTCTTAGTCCTACAGTCAAATCTAGAACATCTGTTTCAACATTTTTCATTACATGAATGCTTGCAGATTGACCCATTTACCTTAAACGAATAAAAATGGGTGGACTTATCTAATTCCACTTAATAGTAACTGTGTCTTCCTCTTCACCTTCAGGGTGTAGTGTTGTGATTGTCTCACTTGACACATCACATTCTGGAAACAGTTGGCCCAACTTCTGCATAATGTCTGTGCGGCTGTTACCAGGTACAAGACCACCATAACGTGCGTACAGATCGTACTCAATCATTGTCAGGCCTTTCTTAGCTGCTTCCAGAACTTCATGGTAAATTGTTCTGCAGACATGGTCTACAAACTGTAGACGGATTTGCTCATCAAACAAAGGTTTCATACCCTGAAGTTGTTCGCGCGAATACGTCTGCATTTCTTGAATAAAAATTTGGGTTTGCGGAATAAATCCGTTTTACCATGTGATTTCAAAGATATACTCTGGCAGTTGCCAACCACTTCTTAGGTGATGAACAGGCGGAAGTGTCTCTAGGTCAATCCACAGTGGGTCTGTTCCTCGAGCATCCGGATTCCGGATCATCTTCTTGCCTTCTACCTTGACACTATTGTCAAAGTAGTTTGTGCGAAGTGCTGTAAGTACCTCATCAAAGTGCTCATCTAGGAACGTCTTAGTGTCTACCAAGACTCCGTTATTCACTGTGTGGCTCTGAGCCTGAATAAACCGGCTACCCTTAGTCGCAAAAGCAACAACCTGGCCTTGAAGGTTCTCTCCAATTTTATGGATTGTTGACGCCTTGAATTTAGAATCATTATCTGCCTTGAGTCCTAGAAGGAACGCAGCACAAAGAATCTTTGCCATCTTGTTAAAGACTATTTAAAAATGACGGAATGATTCCGTTTTTAATAGTATGACCTGACTGGCCTGTAAGGGTTGTTTAGCCCATACACGGGGTCATATACCCTAAGGTCATAAGACCAAGGGGAATACCTGACGCAACCTAGAACCTTCCAGCTCTCTTCACGAGGAAGAGCTAGAAAGGCATCGATAGTCATACCAGCTCTTCTGGCAAGACAAGCTAGAGCTTCAGCGTGTGTGATACGCTTAATCTTCTCTCCAGTTACTGGGTCATTGTCAATCCGAAGATTTTTTGCTGCAACCTTTGCGCGTGGCGAAGGCCAAGTACGATGATTGTAAGACATAGTTACTTAAAAAGAAAAAGGTGCGGAACAATTCCGTTTTTACTTAGAAAGACCTAGGGTTCCTCGCATGTTTCGCGCTGAAGGTCCTGGAGCAGGTGTAGCCACGAATGTGGGCACACTTGTGGGTCTAGCAAAGATAGTGACATTTTGCTTCTGGGCTGTTACTGCGTAAAAGAACAAACACGAAAGAGCAAAGAGCATTTTGATAACCATTTCCTATAAAAAAGTAAAAATTCGTTTTTGCCATAAGGGCTTTCTAGGTCTTAATAAATTTCTTCTCCTCGTCGGTTAGCCTTAGTCTAGGTACGTAAGCCTTTGAATAGCTTGCTTCAATCTTGGGCTTAAGTTTCTTACCAAACCGAGCTCGAGCGTCTGCGCGCGTAAGCTTCTTGTGGCAAGTGATACAAAGCACTTCTAGGTTAAAGCGAACTGTGCGTCCACCTTTGTGCCAAGGAATAATGTGGTTTGTCTCAGCTTCACGCCAATCTAGCGGTTCGTGCTTGTGACACGAAGTTCCAACACAGAAGCCATCTTGCTCGCGCAAAATCTGGCGTCGGTACCATGGTGGGATACTGCGAGTGTTTTGGTTGACCATGTACAGAACTGCCTTACAGCACTGTAGATGATAAACATCTTATAATTCTTTCTTAATCCATTTTTAAAGTCCATAAATATCGGTGGGAATTATACAATCTAGGCCATTTGCTCCAGGCACAGAACCCTTGGCACAGGTTGTCTTATGGCTATCTGGCATCATATAATTGCCATAACTCTCCCTAACTACTGAAAAAATGAGATGACTCAGTATGGCAAACGCAATTGCTCTAAATAGTACATGTACATGTAATAACATTCCAAGATGTACTATTCCAAAAAACAGAGCTACATTAATTAAAAAGGTTAACCAAAATCGCATTTATCTTAGTCCGAGATTTAACGGCGGAGCATCTTGTGAACCAGGACATGAACTACCGTAAATAGAAGAGCCTTCACTACGGGAGAAGGCACGGGACCTAGACTAGACACAGGCACCATGAAGGCGACCACATAAAACGTTATAGCAGTTGTCAGAAAATATAGCCACATTTTTATGTATTAATGGAGAGATTTCTTTAACATACTACCAAGAACACAATGAGCGAGGGCAAACACTACCGCATGAGTTAGTGCCTTGGTAGACGTAGTTCCACCAGGAGGTAGAGAAAGCAGCACGCCAGGAGTTAGAACGTAGAATAGCACAGCAGTGAATAACATCCAGGAAAGCATCTTCTTCATTTTATTAGTGTGAACTCATTATTTTTTAAGAGCGTCCATATTCAGAGGAGGATATGTCTTTTGACCAACGGGGACACATTGAGTTTGTTTGGCATTCATAGGGTCAGGAACGCGTTCATAACCATTAGCACACTTATCGCCATACGTATCAAAGTTTTCTAGGTAGTACTTGCGATATACCCACATTACAACGTATGAGCACAGAGCAAACGTTAGTGCTTCGATAAGAAGACCTCGGCTTAGACGTCTATCACGAGTTCCATAAACTCTGAATCCAACATATACTAGCGTAACTAGGAAAGCTGGCACAATATGGTACATTTATTAGCTATGGCCTAAAATATCTTTTCTGATGTGTATTGCCCAACGATATTTTTCTTTTACCGCCTTATAACTACACTTCTTACCATCTTTAGCAGTTAGTACAAGTGGTTCAGGCGACATCTTTATTGCCCTTTCTTTTGCTTCTTCATTTGTTAGTCCATTGTCTTTCAAACAATGATTAGCCCAAGCTCCACCCATAAAGGTTTTCCTTACCCAGTTGCGGTCGGTCTTAATTGTTTTAGATTTTGTTGGAGATGCGTTCTTAGTGTACACAGCAAGGGCATTTAGCTTTCTAAAAGCAGATAATGCTCCAACTGAACGAACAGTTTTGCGTAAGGAACGACGACGTAGTGTCTTGCTATTCTTAGCATGATAGCCGTGTAATTGACCCTTCTTTAATTCACCAATACCATGAGCCCTCAAATATTTCTTAGTATACCGCATTTACTTAAGAAGTAGATTGTTTATCAGAACATGCCGAGCACGAGACCTTTTTAGGCGTGAATCTAGGGTACATGTAGTATACAAGAGCAATAACAACTACAAGAGCTAATAACCAGTGCCACATTTATTTAATAAACAAGAGTTTTCAGACCTTGAATGTAACATAGGAAATGGGTATACCCTTTTATTTTGCTAGTTTAGTTCGTAATCATAAGGGTATTGTTCGTCCAGCAGGAACCTTTGATGTAGATGTTCTAGCTATAGATTTTAATTGTTTGATTCACAAATACCTAGGTAATGACCCTCTAAAAGATATCTTAGATGGACTAACACATATCCTAAATTTATGTAGAGCTAAAAAGGTTTATGTAGCATTTGATGGATTAGTCCCCTATGGAAAAATTGTTCAGCAAAGGTATAGAAGATTTCGTACTCCCGAATCTGGATTTGATAAGAATCAAATTTCACCAGATACACCATTTATGCGTTCATTGGAATCTGCACTAAAGACCAAGTTCCCTTTTTTAATTGTATCACCAACTCAAGAACCAGGAGAAGGTGAACATAAACTATTTCAATTTCTAAAGAAACTTCCTAGTGAACAACGTGAAACTATTTGTATTTATGGTCTAGATGCCGACCTAATCCTGCTATCCTTATTCAATGCTTATTTGGCACCTACCATATATCTTCTACGCGAATCATCTCAATTTAAGTTATCAAGCACACAATTCTCTGTGCTAGATATCCATCAGCTTTCTAGACATTTACCTATGAATATTGAACAATATTTGATTTTGTGTGTTCTCTGCTTTGGAAATGACTTTATGCCAAATCTGGGAATCTTTTCTTTAAGAGAGGATGGATATAACCGTGCTTTAGAATATTATAGGAATGCAGCAAGTCCTGATTTAAAAACTGAAGAAGGTAGAGCAAAATTCCTAGATTTTTGTGAAACTAAGGAACTAACTGTTCTAAAAGAACTTGTTAAGGCACGTAAGCAACCATTCGAACAAGCTATTGTAGGAAAGGGAGGTTCGGTAAGTCAAAGGTATGGTCTACATATCCTAGATGGAGTTTCAAAAATGGAACCTGTGGTAGTCGCATTTTGGAAAACTTTTCACTGGACCTTATACTATTTTCAAACAAATGAGGTGTATAACTGGGAATGGTACTATCCTTATTCGGAAGCTCCTCTAATTCAAGATATTGTACAGTTATATGAAACTAGAATTCACCCTTCTGACCTAAACTTTAAGATAACGAATCAGCTTCAGCTTATTTTACCTTCGGCATCCTTACATCAGGCTAGACGCAAGGTACTTTTTGTTGATGAATATTATACTGAAACACGAGAACCATGGCTTAAAAAATTTGATTGGGAGACAGACCCTAGAATAAGTATTCCATGGCATCCTAGTTTCGCTTTAACTTCAACTTCCCCCCTTTGAATCCTACTAAAACAGAACTAATGAGACCAGAAGGAGCAAGTCTGAATCCGGTCTTTTCAATTGGTGTTAAAACATCTGCTTCTTCTAATTCAGGAATAGGTATGTCTCTATGATTCCAAAATTCATTGTTAATTCTTATCATATCCCTGACCTTCCCTCTAAGAATAAATCCATCACCAGTTATTTCTCTACCCCAATTTTGATTAATATATGATAAATATGAGTTTCGAAATTGGGGTAGAGAAACGTGTGTTGTAGCATTTCTTAGAGAATCAAGACATTCGGAAACTGTAGCCGGTCGAGGTTTATCGATACGCAAATTAACAGTATTATGGGCCCTGAAAACAAAGAGCGCAAAATTCTGCCTAGAATCTAGAAAATCAGGGTGAGAATCGATATAAAAAGTCTTCATTGATGCAAAATGTTGCTTACATTGGTTACAGGATATTGTATCAGCAAATAATTCTAGAAATTGACGGGCTATAGCTCGCTCTGCCGCATTCGGATTTACTGGATAAATTAGACTAACTGAATGTAATGTTAACCACCCAAGTGGCCCCCAAAATTTTTTCATTGTAAGTTAAATCGAAATAAATCCAGCAGAAACAGCGTTGTCTAAAATCTGCCTTGAAATTTCAGGAGGAGTTTTTGGATTCGGGGCTAGACCCTTCCTTATTACCAGCTCCTTAATTTCCTTATCTTTCATCCTAGCTATCTTGTTTTTAAGAGTTTTACGATGTTTTTTCAATCCTTTTTCAGTTAACATACGTAGAGTGTGACGTCTCATCTCCTTTTTTAAAGAAGGCGCCTTAGCTGGGTCAGATACACCTTTTAGAGTAAACTTCTTCTTTTTCAAAATACCGCGCGGAAAGGTCTTAATAGTTTTACGAGCTCCAGCTTTTACTTCGGGAGGTTTTTCTTCAGCTCCTACCTTTTGGATGGTGATTTTTTTGGTATCCATTCCTTTGTTAAAAACGAATAGAGAATGATTTACTTGAAGATGCCATTAAACATTATGGACTGGGACGCTATTCGCTCATTCTTTGTTCAGCAGGGTCCTCAAAAACTAGTTGAACACCAAATTGAATCCTATGAAGATTTCATTCGCAACAAGCTTCCTTTAATTGTATCATCGACTGCCCCTATTGTGGTATGGCATGAACAAGATGAGGTAACTAAGAAATACAAGTATGAATTCAGACTTTCATTTGAAAATATCACATATATCAAGCCTCGTATTCATGAGGCTACTGGACGTGTAAAACCAATGTTTCCTCAGGAAGCTAGGCTACGCAATTTTACATATGCTGCTCAAATGTTCGCAGATGTTAGGTTTGTAACACGTTCATACTCTGGTGAAAAGCTAGATTCGTTTGCTGAACAATGTCGTGTATTTGAAGGCATTTCTCTAGGAAAGATTCCGGTAATGTTGGGTTCTTCCCTATGTATCATGAAAGATTATCCTATGTCTTATGAAGAACTAGGTGAGTGCCCAAATGACCCATTTGGATATTTCATTATTCATGGGTCAGAGCGTACAATTCTATGCCAGGAAAAGGTAGCAGATAATCGAATCATGGTGTTTGCTTCTAAGAAGACAGCCGCAAAGTATACTCATTCTGTAGAGCTAAAATCTCTTCATGAGTCGTTTACCATGCCTCCCAAGAAACTAGAAATTCGTATGAATACTAAGTTTAATGGTTTTGGCCAACCTATGACTGCTTGTTTCCCTAGGTTCAGAGAGGATATTCCTGTAATGGTTATTTTCCGTGCGCTGGGTCTAGAAGCAGATGAAGATATTGTCAAGCTAATTTGGGGAACTAATGTTGAACAATACGAGTCTCTAACTGCTTCATTCCGTGAATGTTCGGATATTAAGGTGTATACTCGTGAAGATGCTGTAGAGTATCTATCTCATCACCTTCAATATGGTACTAACATGGAGGATAAGAAGGAATATGTGCGCATGCTCCTAGAATCTGAATTGCTTCCACATGTACGATTTGGTGGCGACACATCTCCTAAACAAACTCTGGATTCACGCAAGTGTATTCTGGTTTCTCTCATGATTAAACGGCTAGTTCTTACAGTTCAAGGAAAGATTCCTCTAGATGATCGCGATGCTTACCCTAATAAGCGTGTAGTAACCACTGGTGCCTTGCTAACTCATCTGTTTAGGCAGCTATTTCAGAAGGTGTGCAAGGATGTGCGTGGCAAGTTCGTACATGAAGTTAATAATGACACTTGGAAGAAGGGTGAACCGCGTCCTCTAGAAGTTCTGAATATCAATAATCTTTACAAGATTCTTAAGGTTTCAACTATCGAAGGTAAGCTCAAACAAGCTCTAGCAACAGGTAACTTTACTGTACAAGGTGTTGGCCCTGCTAATGCTGGTTCTACAGCAACAAAGGTAGGTGTTTCACAAGTTCTAAATCGTCTATCTTACCTAGCCACCGTATCTCATCTCAGGAGAATTCAAACTCCTGTAGAAAAATCCGGTAAACTTCTGGCACCGCGCAAGCTACATGGTACGTCATTTGGTTATGTATGTCCAGTGGAAACGCCAGAAGGTCATTCAGTAGGTATTGTAAAAGCAATGTCAATGATGACTTCAATTAGTCAGCACACACCTTCAATGATTGTTCTAAACCTGCTTAAAGACCAGGTTGATTGGATTTCTGATCTGAGTGGTTCTGGTACACCTATTTCAGTAAATGGAGTTACTGTTGCGTATACCCAGAAACCAGCAGCAATCTTTAAGATTCTCAAAGAAGCTAAGAAGAATTTTATTCTACATCCTCATTCTGGAATTACATGGAGTGTTACCAAGCAAGAAATTGGTATTGAAACCGATGGTGGGCGTATTGTTCGTCCTCTGTTCAGAGTTGAAAATGGTTCTATCCTAGAGCCACCTAAGACACAGGATTGGAATGATTGGATTCGTTCAAATGTTGAATACATTGACCCTGCTGAATCCGACACAATCCTAGTTACTATGACCGCATCCGAGTTGACTGAACACCATACTCATTGTGAAATTCATCCTTCATTGATGCTAGGACATATGGCAAGCACAATTCCTATGTCTGACCATAATCAATCTCCAAGAAACACTTATCAGTCAGCTATGGGTAAGCAAGCAATGGGCTTGTACGCAAAGAATTATTCAAAGCGCCTAGATAAGAATGGTTATGTGCTTTGTTCTCCTATGCGTCCATTTGTGGAGACGAGGATGATGAATGTAATGAAAGTACAGGAAATGCCCTTTGGTTACAATGCTATTGTCGCCATTGGTATCTATTCTGGATACAATCAAGAAGATTCAGTTATTCTGAACAAGGGTGCGTTAGATAGAGGTCTATTTAGGTCTCTATATTACACTATCTACAAGGACGAAGAACATCGTAATGTAGCTTCTGGCAAAGAAGAAAAGTTTGCTAGAGCTAGGAGAGAAACTACTCGTGGATACAAGAATTCATCATATCATGCTATTCAAGAAAATGGCATGCCAGCACTAAATGCTACCATCCAGGAAAATGACGTTGTAATTGGAAAGGTAACTAATCTGAAGGCAGATTCTCATGGATATACTTTCAGAGATTCTAGTACAACTCATAAGGGTTCTGAACCTTGCCGTGTAGATGGAGTATGGCAAGATAAGAACTCTGATGGTTATCCTTTCATTAAAGTACGTGCTGTATCTGAACGTGTTCCTGAAATTGGCGACAAAGTAAGTTCACGCCATGGTCAGAAAGGTACATGTGGTATCATTCTGAATGAAGAGGATATGCCTATGACAGCTTCTGGCCTACGGCCAGACATCATTATGAATCCGCATGCTGTTCCTTCACGCATGACAATTGCCCAGCTAATGGAAACTATGTTTGGCAAGATTTGTACTGAAAAGGGTACTCTAGGTGATGGAACTCCTTACTCCCACCTGAAAATTGAGGATTTGCGTAAACATATGGTTGAGCTAGGAATGCATCCATATGGCAATGAAATCATGTATAATGGCCAGACTGGAGAAATGATGGAAGCTGAAATCTTTATGGGGCCAACATTCTATCAGCGACTCAAGCACATGGTTTCCGACAAGAAACATTCTAGGGCGCGTGGTCCCATCGTTTCACTTACTCGCCAGCCTTGTGAGGGTAGAAGCAGAGATGGTGGTCTTCGTGTAGGAGAAATGGAGAGAGATTGTATGCTCTCACACGGTACAGCAATGTTTACTAAGGAACGTTTGATGGATGTTTCAGACCCATTTCATACTGGGTTCTGTAAGAATTGTGGAGTTCTAGCAGTAGTAAATAAGGAGGCTTCCTTGTATGATTGTGGAACATGTGGAGTTCAAACTGAATTTGAAATGAAGACAATTCCATATGCTATGAAGCTATGGTGTCAAGAACTTGAAGCAATGCATATTGTCCCACGTCTAGTTTTCGAGTAACTTAACTAGTCATACTATAAATGCTTCTCTTTGATATTGGAGCTAATGTAGGGTTATGGGCACTAAATAACTATACCGCAACAACAAAAATAATTAGTGTAGAAGCATCACCAACTACATTTTTAACTTTACAAAAAAATACTAGTGGAAAGGATATTACATGCCTAAATTATGCTGTAACTAATTCTTCAGACCCTACTGTAAACTTTTTTGAATCTTCGGCAAATGTACTTTCTACCTTAGATGAAAGTTGGTTAAATGATCCATCATCTAGATTTTTTAATAAAACGACTTATAAAAAGATTGAAGTTAACGCAATAACTCTTGATAAGCTTATTGATGACTATGGAATTCCAGATTTATTAAAGGTTGATGTTGAAGGAGCTGAAAATATTGTATTGAAATCTTTAACTAGAAAAGTACCTATTGTATGTTTTGAATGGGCTAGTGAATGGAATAAGAAAACAGTTGAAGCAATACATCATTTGTGTTCATTGGATTATACTAAGTTTCACATTCAGTTAGCAGATAATTATACTTATCGCCCAAGTTCTTATGAACTTACTCAAGAAGCTGTGTTAAGTAATATATCTTCTAAAAAAGGTTTAGAATGGGGGATGATTTGGGCAATTTAAAGAATATACTCTTTATTTTAGTATAAACCCGAATGTATATTGACCCAAATCTAATGAAAAGTTACATCGAGAAAATTGGTGTGAGAGGTATTTTTCATTTAGGAGCTAGTTTTTGTCAAGAACTTATTATGTATAGGAATCTTGGTATTCCGTCAAATCAGATTGTTTGGATTGAGGCAATCCCAACTATTGTAGAGCAAATGAAGGCTAATGGAATTCAGAATATGTATCAAGCAGTATTTGCTGAATTTCCCGGAGAAGTTTCATTTAATGTTACAAACAATTCTGGAATGTCATCTAGTATTCTAGACCTAAAGACTCATCTAATTGAACACCCTGAAGTTCAACTGAGTCATAAACTTACACTTCATGCTCAAACAATGAAGCAGTTTGTAGATACTAACCAACTTCCTGAGGGTTGTCTGGATTTCCTTGTCATGGATATTCAGGGTGCTGAACTACACGTACTCAGAGGTTCTCCTGAAGTTCTAAAAGATATTAAGATGATTGTTACTGAAGTAAGTACAACTGAACTATATGCAGGGCAAGGACTATTTCACGAACTCACCGCCTTTCTAGATGCACATGGATTTGTGTGTGTCCAACAGGTTATTAACAAAAATTCATGGGGTGATGCCTTTTACATAAGAAAGGAATATCTATAACAATGTTAGTAATTTACGTATGCCATGACCAGCAGAGTGTAGACCATTGTAATAAACGTTATCCAGATTCTCATATAGTACTTGTTGGGCCAAAGGATGCTATTTCAAAATTTCCTGAACGCCTAATCATTGCTAGAAATCTTAAAGACAACATTGAACATGAACGTAAGCTTCTGACTTTTACTGCTTGGTATGCAATAGTAAAAAATAACTTGTTTCCTGAATCAGATATTATGTGTATTCTTGAATGGGATGCCGTGCTAGTCAACTCAATTCCAGAAATAACACAAGATATTGGAATCCTAAAAACAGACCCAGGATATAACTTTTTCACTGATATTAGACCAGATGTTCTTGTTAACTATTTGATGAGTAAACAGCTCCCTGTAAACAGGCCAGGGGAAGAATGGGCATGTACAACAAATTTTATATTACGTCGTCACGTCATAGAAAAGTTTGTAGATTTGTATTACCCATCATCAATTCTGGAAATAAAGCAACAAGATTTTAGGAAACTATCGTGGTATCACGAACGTGTATTTTCAATGTTTATACGAACTAGAAATTTTACAACTATTAAGTTGCCTATAATTACGCATTACCAATCAAATAGTCATTTAGAATTCAATGCTCTTTCATATGGGCAAATACGCAAATAAGACGTTCCATCAAAAAAGGCTGCCAAGGATAATATGTCTTTCCAAATCTAGCTTCGAGAACACCAGTTCCTAGAAGATTCCCTACATAATTCGAGTTTGTTCTTAGAACATATTGAATGTGTGGAGGAGCCTTATCAAGAACAGTTATTGCTTTTTTAGCTAGGTCAAGATATTCCATAAATAGAGAACGCTTAGTAATCCATAAATTTGAATAAAACCCCTTGTACCTGTTAACAATATTAACAGGTATATCGAGTTCTTCAAGAAGCCATAACCACAGGGTTAGATAATTAGGGCCATGGTACCTTGTTCCTAGTAAGTCGCAAGGAGTTTCCTCTTGCCACAGAGATAGTTTTGCAAATGGTTCTGGTTTTAGTTCAAATAGTTGGTCTAGAGTAATCTTTACTTTTCTAAAAATAGAAGGAGTTATAACACCGATATAGTCTGCCTCAGGTACATTCTTAGGGTCTAGCATTCTAAAAAGTTCACTTTCAAAGAATTCAGTTTGGTCTAGTTTCACTGGAATTATATCCGGATGGGTAAACTGACTAATATCCTCATTATGATACGCCAAATATATCTTGGTAGTCATTTTTATAGTTTAGACATACTGTATTAAAATAGCACAAATGATTGTTCACCAGATTTGGATCGGTCCCAAGAAACGTCCTGATATCTGGATGGATACTGTAACCCAGTTTTGTCAGAAGTTTGGGTATCAATATATGCTTTGGGATGATAAAAAAGTATCCGAACTTAAGATGGTAAATCGTGAATTCTATGATACTGAACCAACATTTAATGGAAAGTCTGATATTCTGAGATACGAGATTCTGTATCAACATGGAGGCATTTATGTTGATGCTGATATGGTTGTAATTAAACCCGAAAAACTACATACTCTTATCCAAGAGTTCAAAACTGATTGTGCGTTTGGGTTTGAAGTTAATCAAAGACTTATTTGTGGAGCAGTTACTCTTGCTGTAAAGGAATCTAGATTTATTAAGAAATGTATTGAAGAACTTCCTAAACGCGATATGACCCAGATGGCATGGATTTCTGTAGGGCCTCAATTCATTACTGACCTAGCAGCAAAATACTCTGCAGAAATTCCTCTGACTGTATATGATTCTTCTGTTTTTTATCCTGTGCGTTGGCATGGAATAAATGACATTAATGTTCATACGCAAATGTGTTTTCCAGATTCAACTGTAATGTTTCAATATGGTTATACCACAAATGGTCTAGATTCTAAACTACTTTAGATACAGAACCGTCTAAGCCAATAATATGACCTTGAAATCCGAGTTTAGGATGTCTAGTTTTGAGATACTTCTTAAGTTCTTCTAGTTTTTCAACATGAATTTTTGTATCCTTATCTTCCTTTAAGTTTAGAGTAGCCTTGTACATCCCACAATCCATATGGTCAAACGCCCAGATTTCTTGAATATCGTGTAATTGAATAGCTAATCCAATGTGATCTTCAAATGATTGACCCCATTGAGGATACTTATCCTGTAAAACACCTAAAGATGCTCCGGCAAGAGTAAATAAGTCATAGTCCATATGAAGTTCCTGTGAATGAGATAAATACCATGCTAAAGAATTAGCAAATCTAGGGTCAATGCATCCTAGAACAAGAACTGCTGCTCCTTTTTTAGTAGGGTCAATTGAAGGTTGAGTCTGGGCAAAAAGATAACCTACTACAGCTCCTAGAACAACAATAAGTAATCCAAATAGCATAGGGGTTTTCATTTAATTCTTTTACAGGAATTAATTTAATATGATGCTCCGTGGGTTTCTTTTAGAGTATACTGGAACCTTACTAATCATAGCAGCACTACTATTTACGCACGCAAATCCTTTTGCTGTAGGTATAGCGTATACTGCTGCTCTTTCTATTAGTCTTGATTCTGAAGGATATTTTACGCCACTAGGTGTCATAGTTAAATATGTTCTTGGTCGCATAACTACTTCGCATGCCTTGAAACTTATCGGAGTACAATTAGCTGCTGCCTTATCAATAGTACTGCTGTATAAAGGAAGAAATGGTTTATATGCTCCTGGTGTATTTAGGTTAAATGAATAAGCTATTTATTTATACTCAAAATCAAGATGTGTATACTATGCTGCTAGAGACAATCAATAATCGTAGACGCACTGATTCTGGATTTGATATTCCTATGCGTGAGACTGATGTACCATTTGGAGCAAAGATGTTTACATTTCATCTAGATGTAGTTGTTGCTGCTGTAAGTAATAATGTTCCAGCACCTTGCCTCCTTGTTCCTCGTTCTTCTCTTTCTAAAAGTCCGTTTCGTCTAGCAAATTCAATTGGACTAATTGATTCTGGATACAGAGGAGAAGTTATGGCAAAGGTAGATATTCTAGATGGTGGACGAGATGTTCAGAAGAAAGAACGTCTTTTCCAGATTTGTTCACACAGCTTTCTACCTTGGGATCAGGTAGTGCTTGTAAAAAATATTAATGACCTACCTCAACCGCTAGATGACCGCGGTGATGGTGGATTTGGTTCTACCGGATAAGGAGCAAAGATATAGAATCGTGGAAAATAGCTATCCAGTACGCGTCTTTTAAAGTCCAGTTGAGACCCCAAACTAGACTTATGAAAATAACCATTGAACGCAAAAAGATTATGAGAATTGGGTTCATTTACATTAATAAGCATATTGTAAAATATTAGAAGATGCTGTAAAAATACGAGATTCGCTGAAGAAAGTCGACCTCGCAAAATCTCCCCTAGAAAAATTTCTCGCTAGTTATCATAAACAACAATGGGTGGTGGTTTAATGCAACTTGTATCTTATGGTGCTCAGGACATTTACATCTCCGGTAATCCCCAGATTACCTTCTGGAAGATTCTTTACAAGCGCCACACGAACTTCGCTATGGAGTCCATTGAAGTTACGTTTAACGGCCAGGCTGATTTTAACAAGCGTGTGACGGCTGTAATTAATCGTAACGCTGACCTGATGTACAAGTCCTACGTACAGGTTGTGCTCCCTCAGGTGGCTGTAACTGGTGGTGTTGCTTTCCGCTGGGTGAACTACATTGGTCACCGTCTGATTAAGCAGGTTGAGGTAGAAATTGGTGGCCAGCGCATTGACCGCCAGTATGGTGACTGGATGCAGATCTGGACCCAGCTATCTACGGAGGCTGGTTCTACCCATGCCCTAGATGCCCTGATTGGTAATACCCACGACCTGGTGCTCCTAAAGAAGGGTACGGGTGTAGCTCTTGATGCCACTTGCTCTGCCAACGAGACCACCCTGTCTTGCGTTGCCCGTGCTGGTACTCCTGCCAAGACGCTATACGTGCCTCTCCAGTTCTGGTTCTGCCGCAACCCTGGTGTAGCAATTCCTCTGATTGCCCTTCAGTACCACGAAGTGCGTATCAATGTAGACTTCGAGACCTGGGAGAACTGCGTGTACGGTGAGAGCTCTGCCGGTACGGCCGCTCGTCCCACTGCTCTATCTCTAGCTGCTGCCTCTCTGTACATTGACTACGTGTACCTAGACACGGAGGAGCGCCGCCGCTTCGCCCAGCAGAGCCACGAGTACCTCATTGAGCAGGTACAGTTCACTGGTGCTGAGTCTATTACCAGTTCTTCTAACAAGATTCAGCTGAACTTTAACCACCCTGTAAAGGAACTCCAGTGGGTGGTACAGCGTGATTCTTTCGTAGACTGCTCTTTCAGCCAGTGGATTACCTCTGTTGGTGGCCAGCAGCCTTTCAACTACTCCGATGACTTCTCTACGGAGGGTATCATCATGTCTCTGCTGACCCAGGGTACTTCTCAGGCTGCTCCCAGTGCTACGGATGTGCTTGGTGGTTCTGGTGTGGGCATGGTAGCAACTGGTGTGGGTACCAGCGTTTTCCCTGGTCAGGTCAGTGCTTCTGGTACGGCTGGTCAGTACACGGACTTCGATAACGGTGTGAACTACCTGCTCGCCAAGGTAATTCTAGATTCTGGTGTACGTTGCGAGGGCAAGAACCCTGTAGAAGTCGCCAAGCTACAGCTCAACGGCCAGGACCGCTTCACGGAGCGCGAAGGTTCTTACTTCGACCGCGTACAGCCTTACCAGCACCACTGCCGCACGCCTTCTACGGGTATTAACTGCTACAGCTTTGCTCTTCGCCCCGAGGAGCACCAGCCTTCTGGCACGTGTAACTTCTCCCGTATTGACAAGGCTACTCTGCAGCTGACGGTGTCCCTGAACACGGTGACTGCCTTCCGTACTGCCCAGGTACGCGTGTACGCTCTGAACTACAACGTGCTTCGCGTGATGTCTGGTATGGGTGGTCTAGCATACAGCAACTAATCATTAATAATAGGGGAAACCCACAATTGAGTTTGGAACTCCAAATTGAATTGTGAGATTAAATAAAATGAAGTCTATGGCAACCCAGCAAGAATTAGACCAAGTACATTTTGAGCATTATACGTTTAAAATAGAAAACAAGAATGGTCTTAGAATTTTTGAACTAGATGATCCTAGTTTAGAAAGAGTAAATGTTGACAATTTTTCATTTGTAGTATCAAAAAATGACGCATGTATTTCGGACTGCCTGAGAAGTGGTAAACTTTTTGAGCAATTTTTACTATCATTCGTTAAACAGTTTATACCGGAAGATAAGAATATTATAGACATAGGTGCTAATATAGGTGTTCATTCTGTAATATATTCAAATTATACATCTGGAACTGTGTATGCCATTGAACCTCAACCAAGAGTATTTAATATTCTTGAACAGAACATATCGAGTAATAATTGTAGAAACATTATTCCTTATATGTTTGGAGCATCTTCGCAAAATACTAGATTTTTCATGAATGCTAGATATGACATTAAAGAAAATCAGGGAGCATTTAGAATTACAGAGAAAGAAGAACAAGGAATAATGATTGAATGTAAAATTCTTGATGAGCTTTATATTGAAAATGTAGGATACATAAAGATTGATGTAGAAGGGCACGAATTAGAAACACTGAAAGGTCTTACACGAACAATAAGTGAATATAAGCCAATATTGATGATAGAAATACACGATACTAGTCCAACTAAGAATCAAGTATTTGACTTTATCGAAAATGTTGGATATACTAGTTTATGGAAATTATCTCATTGCGATTATATCTTTAAAGTATAAGCAAATAATGGATATTTTTATCAAAACATATCATGGAGATTTTTGCTGGCTAGATGGATGTTTAAGAAGCATAAAAAAATACTGTTCTGGGTTTCGCAATATTGTAATTGTCTCAGATGATGATGGTAATGTTATACCACCCGAATTATCGATTATAGTACCATTTAAGGTATTTTACGTGCCTTTGCCTAAAAATTATCCAGATGGAATTGAGCATGGTATTGGATATGCCTGGCAGCAAAATATAAAGTTAAATTGGTATATGTATAGTGACGCGAATATGGTAATTATAGTAGACAGTGATGAAATGTTCACAAGTCAGGTTACTCCTCAACATTTTATGACAGATGGAAAAATCAATTGGTGGGCAAGGACATGGGCAGAAGCTGCTGGTTGTGAGCATCATAAAATAAGCACGGACCTAGTTCTTAAAATTGATTCAAAATATGAAACTATGATATGTCCAGTTTTTGCCTTTGATAGACAGACAACTCTTGATGCTATTGAATATTTGTGTAAACTACATGATGTTACATGTTTTTGGGATATCGTGATTAAACTAAAATTGAAGCATATTAGCGAATACAACATTTTTGGAAATTACATTAATTTAAAGAACGCTTCTTCTTATAATTTTAGATTTGACCTAGAGAATGCGTTTAATCATCAAGCAGTACGTATTTTCTGGTCATGGGGTGGTATGAATAAAGAAGATATTATTCAGGAAAGATCTAGGATTCTTTCTTGTGAATGATTACTGCTCCTGGGTATTTGGCCAAAATAGATGATATGCTTGTATGTTTATCTGCTTGAAGCGAATAGTTTACGATTAAGGTAGTTTTGGTAATGTTACGAAGAATGAATCTCCAGAATTCGTAATTTGTATCAAAATTCTCGTAAACAACTAGTGTTAATGCCATGTCGTACGCATGGGAAATACCTTTTTTTACTTCAGTGCGAATTAATGCGTCTGTTTTTTCTAGCAATATTTTGAAATAATCGTTTCCAGTATTATAGAATGCCACGCCATTAATATGATTGAAAAAAACAGTATCATTCCTAGGAATTTGTAAGAGTCCGTCATATGTTGCGCCAGAAATTAGAAATGAACCTGAATATCTAACGTAATTAATACAATCATCTAACCAAGTTTCTCCAAGAATACAATCAGTTTCCAGAAATAGAGAAGTGTTGTATCTTCTACAATACTCAGCACTTTTCAAGAAAAGAATATTTGGCCCCGAACATCCTCCATACGTAAGATTAACATGCGTTGAATGTCTCGTGTCATCTTCTTCTGAAATATCATGCGATACTACATGTACGTTCTTAAAGAATCGTGATAACTCACGAAGTCTAATTATACTAGAAGACTTATTTAAGAAAAAAACAAATTCGATATCAGTCTTAACTAGAGTAGATAAAAGCCTATCAATAAACTTATCTAGTCTACCATTCTTTATTTCAAAGGTTGTTGTGAGTAAAGCAACACATTCTAAGGTTTGTCTAGGAAATTGAATATCTGTTCTTAGTACTTCTGGCTGAGGAGCAGGCACAGGAACAGGAACAGGTTCAGGTTCAGGAAGGGGCTTAGGAGCTGGTGTAGTAACGGGTTTAGGAACTGTTATGCGTTTCGAACTAATTCTTGGAATTATTGGTATTTCAGTTTTAGGTTCTGGTATTTCATTGACTAGTTTTCGTTCAAATAAATGTGTCGAGTTAGAAGCATTCTTTATTCGTTCCCTAGTTGGAACACTGAATTCCATTATCTTATCTTTTGTAAATACAAATGCCTTCTAAAACACTCAAGGTAGGTTCTAGACGAATGGTATGGAATGGTTCAGCAGAGAAGACTCCTGGTGGCCTAACAAAGGGAGACCTAGTAAAAAATAAGTACGGACGTATTGTTTCATCAAAGAAACATCATACTATGCGTAAGAAAACTGCTTAAATAGGATACCAGAAACATTCCTTTCTATCAGCGCTAAATATATCAGGAGTAAAGAATAAGGTTGGTTTAGGAGTCCACCTTAATTTTGATGGTTCACTAACAAACATTCCTGGAATTTTTTTATTGTGATAAGATTCTGGGTAGTTTCTTTCTGTTGTTTTATGGACGTGAAATGTCTTGATAGATGCGCCAAGATTAAATAATTTCAATCCAGAATTATGCATAGATAATGTAAATCTATTTTCGCATCCGAGTATACCAGGATAAAAGTCGGCACTAATCTTTTTAGGAGGATTGTATAACACCCATGCGTCCTGTGAAACTCCAGAAGCTTCTTGCCAATATCTTCCCTTCCAATTTGATAGTGGTTCACGATAATCAGTATCTAGAGTATGTCTAGTTATAACATATCCATTCCCAGGTTGTATTTGATTTATTTTTAGAGTAGATGCGTAGTCAAATACAATATCTGAATTGGCAATTGTATTAATTTTATTTGACTCGAACATATCTACAAATGTTTGATATGTTGGACGTTCTGAAACCTTTATACATTCTAGTTTAGGATGTTGATAAGAAAAATCAATTTCACAAATAAGCTTTAGTTTTTCGATATAAGGATTTTCCAGATTTAGTTCAATTGCTCGTAAAATTTCATTGCGATGTTCTTCGTCTTTTATCAAAAACCAGGATGTCCACAGTATCATTTATAAAAACGGATAAGTTTAATTACAGGTATTTTATCTTAACATCATGACCACCATTGCACCTGGCGACTTTAGCTGGAGCCCAGACCAGGAAATCCTTGGTATGGGCTACCGGGCTGTTGCGCAGGCTGAGGGGTGGAGTTTCCTGAAGACATATGTCCCTGATCAGGGGTTCATGTTCGGGAAAACGCCTCCAAAGTTGGAGGAGATCAACAAGAAGATCAATGAGCTGTACCCCGGACATTCTGGGTCATCGTATGGCTGGACAATGAGACACATGCAGTCAATTGCTGTGCTCGACTGGGAGCTCTACCTTAAGAAGCTGGAGAAGATTCCGGCATCTGAGGCGGACAAGCTTACCATCAAGCGGCTTGAGGCGCCAAACCAAATTGTGGAGCTTGGGTTCCACATCACGGAGAGCCAGCGCTTGCTAGACCTGTGGGCATTAGACCCCAGGACTACATCTCACCACTTCAAGAATGCAGTGGATCGGGAGACCAATAACATTGTGACCAAACGCAAACAGATTGCGGAGCTAGAGGAGATTCTAGGCGTCGTTGTACGCCGTGCTTCGTCGCCACCATTGCCTACGTATACCCATCACTGGGCTTTGACGGAGGCAGAGAATAGGCTGGCGGACTATGTGGAGCACAACAATGGTATCCCGACCAACGGCTTCGAGGCCCGCTCGGCTGGGTGGGCTGAGTGGTGTGCGGCACTTAAGAAGCGCAAGACGCTGCTTGAAAAGTAATAAGCCTTCGGGCAATTTTTTCTTGTCTTGTTGACAAATTTTAACTTGGAAAGGCAATTTTTCTAGTAAACTTATTAGGTAGAGTGTAATTACAATCTTCTGTTACGCCATGACCTATAGTAAAAAACCCAAAACCTTCATTACATGCTATTGATGGTAAGGCAAATTCTTCAACGCAATGTTTAAAGCTGTACAAATCTAGAGCAATACTAGTATGTTCATTTAAGAACCTTGTCATTTGTTGTACAGTTTCAAAGCTGAAACATATACCTTCATGTTCAGCAGCATGAAGAGTATATCCTAAATTCAAATAATGATTCATTAGCATAGTTTTTCTGAATATAGGCCACCACCAATTCATATCTGGGAATTCTCCCTTGGAACTTTTAATTGGGATACAATTTAACAAATCAGTTAATCCCATCTTCTTATAAAAAATTGTCCTACCAGAAAGAACTATAAAAAACTTGAATGGAATACGATTAACAGCATAATTCATATTTGACACAATACCTTGAATAACTGACCCTGTCATCCATGTCTTATTGATGATATCTGGATTTAACACAACATTAGATGGTAACTGTCTTTGCTTAAGTTCGGCATACATTAAATCATTACAGTTTAAGATTATAGTATGGGAGCAAGTTACGTGTTCTGAAATATTTCTTATTTGGTTCTCTATAAAATCCGGAAGTTTATAGACATTGATAGAAATTAGAACTGCCATTGTAATAGCTAGACTATTAACTTGAAAACGGACTTTCTGAATGATGTCCGTATAAGATATAAAACCATGGAAGCAGTTTATAACCCATATAATTCTCGGAATCGGATGTTTACCCAGAAGGATATACATCTGATTCTACATAAACATAAGTGTCAATACACTGTTAGAAACACAGAACTATTTCAGAATGCCATGGTACACTCATCATACGTAAAACGAACAGAGTATACAACTCCTCAAGGTGATTCAGCTACCTTGGCACAAAGACCTCTAGATTGTCTTGAACTATTTCCAGAATCATATGAACGTCTTGAGCATCTAGGTGATTCGGTCTTGGGAGCTGCTGTAGCTACATATTTATCTATCCGATTTCCTAGTCAACAAGAAGGATTCCTAACTAATTTGCGTAAAGAAATTGTATGTAATAACATGCTTGGTGAACTAACTAGAAAGATTAAACTAAATGAATTCTACATTATTTCAAAGCATAATGAAGATGCTTGTAATGGCAGATATAATGTAAAAAAACTTGGAGATATATTGGAAGCATTCATTGGAGCTTTATGGATTGATTCAGGTTATGAGTTCAAGGTAGTTTCCACCTTTGTAGTTTCTCTAATTGAAACGTATATTGATATTCCTGGTATTCTTCGTAATGATACTAATTTCAAGGATCAATTACAGAAATATTGCCAAACTCAGTTTCATTATACACCTACATATATTATGCTATCATCAAATGGAGAATATGTGATGGCAGCAATTGATTCTAAGGGTCAACATCTAGGTACAGGAACAGGAACAACTAAAAAGCAAGGAGAGCAACATGCTGCTAAGGATGCTCTGAATAAACTTAAATCTGGGATTTAGCTACTATACTCGTTAAACCGCAAATGGTGGATGTATCATCTATTGTAGTATTATTTGGATTTGCGAGTTATTATTCTAATTTTATGGTATTCCTATTCCTTTTTTTACTCAAGCAGCATGGTATTCATCGATTTCAGGTATTTTGCGATAAACAAACAACTAAACCTCTTATCAAACGTCTAGAAGAAGAATGTACTTGTACTGAAACTTCCTTGACACGTGGTTTTAAGAAGGTAAAATCTGGATGGATATGGAGTAAAAAACTGATTGGCTATATAACTTATGAAGATTGCGGTGATTTAAAAACATTGACACTTATTACCAGCGCTTCAAATTTTGAAGAGTTAATCAAACCTATAGAAGAGGAAATGTCTAGAGATGAACCTCACGAAGAACCAAGAGAAACTCAAAATATCTATAAATTTTATAGGTATGGCTCATATGAACGATTTTATTATTCACGTGTTTTGCTTAATATAACTCGCATGGATCCTACTGATGAACAATCTAGAGTTATTAAAAGTATATCTGCTGTTTTTGCTAAAAAGAAGCAATGTACTGTATTCATAGAAGGGCCACCATGTACTGGCAAAAGTTCTATTGGATATCTAGTAGCAAAAGAACTATCTGGAACATTCTGTAATACGTTTAATCCTACAGAACCAGGTGATACAATTAATATGGCAATTACATCTATGCATGAATGGGTTATTGATGATGATAAACCAACTATTATTTCAATTGATGAGATTGATGTTCTACTTAAAAAAATAAATGAGAATACTGTTCCGATAAACCAGAAAATTCCTACCAGTGTCACTGATAAGCAATCTTGGTCAAAATTTATGGATGACCTAAAGTTCTATAAAAATCTAATTTTTATCATGACAAGTAATACGTCTAAGACCGATATTGATAAACTAGATCCAGCTCTTATTCGTCCTGGCAGAGTTGACGTATATGAAAACCTAGTTGTACCTTACATTATTAAATAAAAATGGAAGTTCAAATTACAGAAATATAGTTTTCATTTACCATGGCCTGGACTTCTGTCAATGCACTCGAGGAGTGTAAGAAGATTCTCGGCCCAGACATTGAGGGGGACAAGAAGAACCCCCAGTCTGGATGGGTACGTGAGAGCCTCTTAGTTGAGGTTCTGCGCGGCGACGACCTTGAAGGCCTGTACAACGAGTACTGGCGCAAGCAGAGGTATTGGGGTGGTGAGACTCCCTGGCCCTGGCTGAAGCCATGGCTAAATTGGGCGCAAAAGGAGATGGCAGTGCGCAACAGCAGCGGTGCCTACACCCATCAGCAGCTTGTCAAGATGGCGCGCGATGCAGACCTCATGCGGAAGCTGGGTCTGATCCAACAGTTCGACAAAAACATGAAGCACTACAAGGCGCTAGCAGAGATGGGGCGCGAGGGGTATAGCCTCGAGGGGTATGCAAAATACCAGGAGTCGTTCCAAAATGGGACGTTTCTTGAGACCTGCGCATGCCACCACTAATATGCCTTCGGGCAATTTTTAAAATGGAATCTAAAAAGACAGAAAATCTATATCTTACCACCATGGGCTGCGCTTACAGCATTGAAGACAGAATCACTGCCCAGCATCACCGAATTGCTTGGCTAGAGTCTGGCCTTCCAAGGGGAACTGTAGCCAACTCTGGCGACTGGTTTGCCTCTGATATGACTCGCCTAGCAGCAGCATACAAGGAGCTTCAGCGACTTGAGAGGATACGAGGAGTGTTTAGCGAATAGCTTAGCTCCACTTTTTTCTAAGAAAAATGGAATGTTTCTGGATACATTTATCTAGTTTAAATGAACTCCAATGAGCGCCTTGCGTTTGTTCGGGGGTTCACTCTGATGACCAACTACATGGGGGACATCGAGTTCCTCGACGAAAACAACGTGATGGTTCCCTACGGGGAAAAGTATCATCTTGGAATGTGGGCATCGAGACAAGACCTTTCCGGGTCTGATGAGGCGGTAAAAGCAAAGATTGCTCGTCAGTTTGGCTTTGCTGAGGATGAGAAGATTCATCCTAGCAAGGTGTTCAGAGATCCAGACTTTCTAGTCAAGGGTCAAAACTACGCACTAGCCAGCAATGGTTATCCAGTTGGCAAGTACCTAGGGTATCAGAATGGTCTGTGCTCTTTTGAGAACGCTTGCTATGATGGCGGCTGGCTCTGGAACGAGATTGGGCTCTACAAGACCGAATAGCAGCTTGAAAAGGCGCATTTTTTAAGTAAAATGGATTTTACTTTAATAAACTAAGTGGCTAGAAATGGAGGTCTTGCGAGAAAAGCTTGTGCAGTTGAATGCAGAAGTTGACAACTGGGCAATCTTCAATGTTAGCATTGACAAGAACTACCCAAAAGGCATTACGGATGCCCACCGCTTCGCTCTTATGGTGGAGTGGTTGAACAAGAAGAATGCATTGGCCGAAAAGCTTTACGCAGAGTGCGTGGAGCTTGAGCCAAGTGAAGAAGCTATCAGCCTCAAAGGGTGGGCGCAAAGTGCGCTACAAGCGTGCAGTCTTCTGCGGAACCACCTTGATTAGACCACACGGTCAAAATTTTTATCCTAGATTTACAGTCTTTGTTCTGGGAATACGCCTAGATAGAAGTTCACGTTGAGTTCCACCCACAGACATATCATCTCCTTCGGTAATACCTTCAATCGCTCTGAGAGCTTCTGCTACACGCTGAGGTTGGTCAGAAAATTGAAGAAGAAGTTGGGTTCTAATCTGATTACGACGTAGAGGTGGACGAGATGTTCGGACACTTCTGGAAATTGTACCTAGACCATTTCCTTCTAGTGCAAAGTTATCAACTTCATTAGACCGCATGAATTCTAGAATTGAAGCAGATAGTTTAGCCTTTTCATCACGAATTGCTTTTTGACGAGCTTGAAGTTGACGACATTCATCATCTAGAGAAACCCAGGAACGAATAATATTTTTGATTTCATCTTGGTCTGCCATTTACCGTTAATAAGATGGAGCTATGAAAGTCCTTTACCTTGCTTAAGACAAATATGGAACAGACCGAAGAAATTCATTGGAACCAACAACTAGAAGAAATCTTATCTAGAGAGGGTGAAAGAGCGTTGTGTTATTCATGGCTTCATAACAAATCCCAGGCAATGGTAGCAAAGTATGACACAAATATAGCGTTACCAGTAATTGTTTTATCTACTCTTGCTGGTACTGGATCTATTGCGTCTCAATCATTATTTGGTCAATCTCAGGCGGCAAGTGTAGTAATTGGAGTAATTAGTTTAGGCGTTGGTATTATGAATACAGTTTCGAACTATTTTGGATTTGCCAAGCGGTCTGAAGCGCATAAGATTTCGGCTATAACATATGCTAAAATCCATAAATTTATTGTTATTGAACTTAGCTTACCTCGTAAGGAACGAATGAAGGCAAAGGACATGTTAAAAATTATTCGCGAACAATTAGAGCGCCTAGCTGAAACAAGCCCTCAAATTCCTGAACCAATTATAGCATTATTCAATCAAAAATTTCATGATCAAAACGATGTTTCTAAACCTGAGATTACAAATGGTCTAGATCCTATTCATGTTTTTGTAGAAAATTCAGAAGCATTCTCGATAGATGAAAAGAAGGGTATACCAATAAAGATGGTAGAAGTACCTACAACTGAAACTCTTAAGCCAACTATACAGACCTCTTCTTCGGTAACTAAAATTTCCACTCTCGATCGCACTCCAGGCAAGTGACGAAGGTGGTCATGGGCTCGTCAGCGGATCGTGTCTGCATTTGATAATAATCACATTTGGACTTCTTCTTACAACGGGAACAGTACAGATAAATAGCTGCGCTGACATTCTTGGAATAAAGACGAATTTCAGTTTCAATGATTTTATCTAGGGCAGCCTTCCAGCGCGAGGGGCATAGTTCTTCAGCAGACATTTCGACAAATGTTTTAGGTTCTACTTCCTGTGACATAAGTTTTTTTGCCCAGTTCTCTGTATTTGCTACAGTTCCATCTGTGCGCAAGTTTTCATATAGAGAAATGGCCTTGCTTCTATATGTATTCCAGAATACTCGGTTAGCCCAATCTATATCAATACCATTTTGTTTACATTGTTGAACAATATAATCCAGTAAGTACTTTTCTAGGTCTGTAGCAATTTCCGATGAAGTACACTCAGTTAAATTTTGAATAACCTTATCACGAATTGGACATTCTACAAACACATTCTTTGTCTTAACAGTTTTTACTGTCACCGAAGCAGTAACCCTAGGTGCTTCATCGGGCTCTTCAACTACTTCTTCTTCCTCCTCTTCATCCTCATATTCTTCTTCATCATCGGACATATTAAATGACCATTCATGATAAAGAGTTTCATAATCTTCAACTCCTAGGTTTACATAAGAAGTTACAAGTTTATCGTATTCATCAGCATCGGAATGAGTTGCCATAATAACAATTGATCCAGAAAATGATTCTTCATCTAGCGGAGATGGAAGCATATGTTGATTAGCATCATCATCTTCATCAGATACCTTAGCAAATATAGAAAGCCATCTATCTTCTTTTAGAGGATCTTGAATCTTTCCTTGAAATTGAATTCCTACTTGCTTATACTTTTTACGAATCCATTCCAGCACATCAGTTGTTTTTGCTGGAATAGTTATTTCACTTAATGAACCGGTCGGTGCTACAGCAGTTGCTATGACCATCTTTAGTATTAATACATTTCTCTTTCCTAAGTTCCATTTTCGAAACGGATTTAGTTGTAATCATATAATTCTAGATAACACTATGGCATACGTACCACCAAGTCTGCGTACTAAGGAAGATAAGGATGAAGAAGCTCTAAAGATTATTGCTGAAGGAAAGGATACACATTTTCCACTACTAGGTGGAACTTCTCCAGTAAGCACAAAAAGTACTGTATATGCTCTCAAAGCTAAGGAATGGGAAGCCAATCGTAAGGCTCTTGAACTTAAAGAATCAATTGAAGCAGAAGTTGCTCGGATTATGGAAGAGAGACGTATTCAACAAGACCGTGAAATTCATGAAATTATTCGCCATACTAAGCGTACTAAGGAACTAGTTGTAAAGGAAGAGCCGATACCTATTCTAGAGAAAAAACCCGAAGATGAATGGACAGTTGTTCGGAAAAAGGTTAGAAAGCCGAAGCAAAGAGTTCATAATGAAACTGAGGAAGAATTCATTAATAACCTAGAAGACCTAGCTGAAGACCAATCATATGATGATTAAGAAGGTGTGAGTGCCTTTGCTTCTGCGCCTACTCTATCTGCTACATTACCTAGAGCCACTGCTCCCTTACGAGCAGCTTCTTCAAGTTCTCCAACTGCTTCTTCACCTGAAACAAAGATCTTACTTGACCCGCTGACAAAATTACTCACTGTAGTCCAAGCACTACTAATAATCCAGTAATAGAAATTCCATATGGATGTTAATATCCACCACATTCCTTCACGAGTTTTTACTGCTACTGGAACAACAAATTCACCAGTAATTGGGGGTGAACTAAATGCCCATTTAGAACCATAATATCCTGCTACACAAACACCAACAGCACATACAATTGCTAGAACAAGACCAATCCACCCATTTTCCTCAACATATTCATTTTTTGATTTGTCTAAGGCTCCAGCTGTTGTTGATGGGTTTTCTGCTTCATCCTTTAAAGCTTTAGCCGAGGGACCAGCATTACCCTTTAAGTCTGCTTTCTTAGTTTCTAGCTTTCCCACTCTTGTATTCCCAGTTGGTCGTAATTTAAGATAATATTTATTATCATGCGGCATAGGCCCACCTGGGATATTATTGATATCATTAAAAAATACTTCGCGCTCACCTAGGCCTTGTACGGGTCTAGAGCCGGCTTCTACATTACGTACTAGATAGGCAAAATCACCCTGATCCATATTAATCATAGATTTAAAAACTATCCATTCACATGGAGCACATGGAGGAACTAATGATGTACCTTGGTAAACATAGTAACTTGCTTCAGGTGGTACCATTTGAGCAATACTCCAATCGCGCATTTGAAGCTTTGTTTCACCAGTAGCTACAGCATATGGAATAAACTGTTTGAAAAATGTATAAGATGGTGTCTGGGTACCGCTAATTCGGAATAAAGAACTCATACACATTAGTTCGCCAGTAGGCTTGCGAAAAATAGCTACAATTTCACCATCTGCTTGAATGCCTTCTATCGTATGATGGCTAGGATGATTCACAGATATAGCTTGACATACGTAAGATTCTCCTCTGAATTTACAAGTTCCAAGACCCGTAGGACTTTGTAAAACTAGACCTTCGTTACTTATAGAAACTGATGCCTGACTTACATTACCATCATCCATGACAAGATCGCATGATAAGTTACAAGGTTTAGCACTTGACTGTGATAAGTTTATTGGACTTTGATTAGCAGAAGAACAACTTGGTGGCCAGTTATTACTTGAGAATACACTCATTTATATCCCTACTAGGTTTTGTTACGAAAAGCATCTCGCATGAGATATAATAAGATGAATTCCGAAACTAAAGGAGTAATCGAAGGTGTATTTTCTACTATAGGTGCCTTTGTAGTACTATTTGGAATAGCATTCGCACTTTTCAAGTTTAGAGCTAATGGTGACATACCTAGTTGGGCTTCAGATATTCCTGTAAGTCTAGTAATGTTTGTTGCTAATATTTTTCCATTTGCATTATTAGCATTTGGATTTGTAAGTGATACCATATTTCAAGAGTTCAGATTATCAGTACCATCCTTAATGTCGCTAGGTCTTCACTTACTGATTGGTGGTGGAACTAAGATTTTTGCCACTAGATACCAAAATCAGGATTTAAGTCCTCAAGATTCTAGTGGAACAGCATGGTGTACAATTCCGGGATTAGAAGGTCTCGAATCTCCATATTTACCCACTGCATTTATGTCAACGTCCGTCATCTCATTTTACTACTTATGCTGGGCATGGGATTCCAAGATAAATTCTAGTACTCTAGGATTAGTCTTCTTAGCAATCTGGGCCATGGAATGGATTGTGTTTCAGGTGGGAGATTGCGCAAGTTCTTATTTAAGTTTGTTTGGAAGTGGAGGAGGATTCATTTTCCTAAATGTAATTGTTTCAACTGTAATTGGTATTATTGGTGGAGCAATAGCATTTGCTACAGTAAGAGGAAACCAAGCTTACAATCCCTTGCTAGGTAGAGCAAGTGGTTCTTTTAGCAAGGGTTGGGGTGTAGACGCAAAGTGTCCAGCGGGTACTTCTCCTGCTGGAAACCACACGTGCGAATATAACGGTAGAGAACATTTTTCTAGTAAACCTATTATTTGTGAAACTGGGTATGAACTACAAAATGGAGCATGTGTTCCCAGTGTTGATGGCCACTCCCAGCCTGTTCAGAGTGGTGGCGATGAAAATACCTTTGTTGCTGAAATATATAAAAATGGTCAACTAGTGACTAATCTTGCTGACTAGCATTCCGAAGAATGCGATAATAACCCATTGCGGCAGTTCCAGAGTGTGACTCGATCCCCTTGACAGTTTCAACGATTATTGTTGGAACCCTTGTCACACCATACTTCTGAGTGAGTCCAGCTGGGTCAGCTTTAATATTAACCTCAGTCCATGTAAGATTTGGAAAATCTTCCTTCAAATCTTTAATGACGGGCTTTAGAGTTTGGCACGGGGCACACGTGGGAGAACTAAACACATACACGCTCATTCCTCTTTTACTATTGTTACTCCTTCTTTAATTAAACCGGAACTCAATCGAACAAGGCGTGTTTTACTCAACCGTTGTACTTCAGTATGATATCCGTTTTTACTTGCCGTCTTTTGAAACGCACTAAATAATGCTACCTTCAGTGCTTGTTGGTCTAGTAAATCCATATGAGTCTTACACCATTCAATAATTACAGTCTCTTCAACTGGTGGTCCCATAATGGATAGCGCCAAATCTGGAAATATTCCACTAGTTCTATTGATGACCTTTACTTCCTCCTTTTCTAGCAAGACTGAAACTGCCATCTTATCCACAATATCATTATTCTTTGAAAGTTCATCGGTCTTTCCGGTATGTGCCTTAACATAAATTATAGTATACTGCTTGAATTTAGTTAAGCGTTCAGATAGATGTTGAATTAGGTCACGATGTTTGACATCAGACCCTTCGGCAGTTCTCCAATTATTCTTCATCCACCCAGGTAACCAAGTAGTCAGACAATTTTTAGAATACATCGAATCAGTATAAATTTCTAAAGAAGTTTCTGCTGAAGGCATCTTATCAAATACAATATCTACGGAATCATGAATTGCCTTTAGTTCAGCTCTCTGATTCGTTTGAAGTTCAGACTCAGGCATTTTTATAGCAAAAGACCAATCTGGATGTTCGGGGAAATATCCAGCATAGCCTGCTTGTGCGTTTGCTTTTCCATTGGACTTACAAGCCCCATCGGTAAATACTCGAATCATATTTCTTTGTATACTGCTTCATGTATAAAAATAGGCATTCGTTTTGTGATACATCTGCTCAGAATAGCAGATTGTAGAGATGTGGGGTCTTCAACATGAAACCACACTCGATTTTTAAATGAACGTTGTTCTAGTTGTCTGCGTAACATTTGCTGACAGGCAAAGGTCAAAAATTCAGAATGCCAAATTAGCAGAACTCTCATTCTAGTTGACTGTTTTTTAGGAACACTTGAAATCCAGATATCAAACCATGGCGCAAATGTTTCGACTGAAAATAATGATGCAGCATTTACTTCATCAAATTCACATGTATCATTATGCTTATCCTTGTATTCAAGCCACGCCTTCCTAGTTTCTTTGTCATTCAAAGGTTCAAAAAGAACATAGTGGGGAGGCGGATAATCCATTGTCTTATTTCTCACCTTCCTCTGTAGACCCCATTACCTTCTTAATAGGAATGCCAGCATCAACAATGTAAAGACTATTCTCAGTCATGATAACGAAACAGGTTTCACATTTAAAAACCGTCTGAATTGTAGACGTGTATTCATCGTTAGATTTTACTAGGTATTTGGTAGAACCCTGAACACCGATACAGCACTTCTTTTCTACGCTGTCGCGATAATAATCAAAGTAAATGGGTTTATCTTCATCAATGCTGACTTGAGCCGCACGAAGTAAAACATTCGCAGATGGTACAGCCATTTATTGTCTTTAGGACTTTTGATTTCAGCATGCCTTAACGCATTTCATAGCATCCTCGAGTTTGAAACGGGAACGCATATTCAGGCTAGGTAGCTCAAGACGAGGTCTGGCTAGTAGATTAGTTAGCTCAGATAAAATTAGTCCACGTAGCTCTACAGCTGTAGGATTCAGAAGCTTGGCAATCTCATAAATGAAATCAGCAAACTGAGTAACATTCTCTTCAGATTGGTCGGTCTTTGGTTCAATAACCGTATTTTGTAGATCCTCAAATACTTTTTGCATTGACTCTTGTAGAGCCTTTCCTGAAACTAGGAGTCTAGAATGTAGATGTGTCAGAAACCGAGCATAGCCTCTTCGCACATCCTTTTGCTTTGACCATGATACAACCTTATCTTCAAAATCGGGGTCCTCAACCTTAGGGAAAACCAGAGTTTCAGACATATCATACAGTGTTCCAAACATTTGGACATGGGTCTCTAGGTCTTCGTGTACTTCTGGAATTTCAAAGGCCATTTTCATAGCTACATCGCCCATTACTCCAGCATAAGCAGAACCCTTAATAGCCTTGTCAAAGAGAAGTGTAGTTACGCGAAGACGGAACTCTTCATCTCTAGATTTCATAATAGCAGTTGCGTCAGCAGAAAGCTTATCAAGCGTTTGGCTAGAAATCTTGTTGAAGATAGCAAATATCTCATCGTATTGCGGATCAGTAGTTTCGCGTACTCTGCGAACATAATCTGAAATCACACGTGTTCTCCAATTCTCTGTATCTTCTCTCTTCTTTGAAACATACTTTACTCGCGCAGGACGAGCAGGGCGATATGCGGCAGGTACTAGACGAAGTCTAGCAATATTAGCTAGGATTTCTGCTGCAAGGGGTATCTTTGAAGCAAAACGATCAGCATAGATGAGTGCGTTAGTAATCATTGTATTGCTTATTACCTGACAACATGAAAACGAATTCGTTTTCACCCTATGTGTTTTATCTAAATATGGAAAGCATTCGTGTTCAACTCGATTCTAACCCAGATTTTGCTTGGGCAGCATGGGGCAATCAACCATATAAGACTTCGGCATGTGTAGTTGGTGAACTTGTAGATAATTCTAAGCAAGCAAAGGCAACACAATGCCGAGTCACAATCACAAAACCAAAAGATGACAAAGAGAAACGACTTCTTACAATTGAAGATAATGGTCATTGGGGTGTTATTAATTCAGATACTCTTCGAAAGTGTTTTGGTTACGGTAAGGATAAGCATACTGTGAAAAGGGGTCTGAACGAGCACAATTGTGGTCTAAAGCAGTCACTAGCTTATACTGATCCACCAAATGCAAGCTGGATGTTTCAAATTAAACAAGGCGATGTTGTTTATCAGCTAAATGCGCCTTATTCGCATACAATTGAATTCTTCAAGAAGCCGGCCAAAGATTATAAGGGAGTACTAAAGGATACGAATTGTACATTTATTCAAACACTTCTAGATGATACTCAGTTCAAAACATTGTATCATACAAGTGTTTCCGGTAAACCAAATCATGAACTTCTTATCGGAAGAATGGAAAAATACCTAGCAACGTTCTGGATGATGGACGAAAGTGTAATTAATCGTGAATTCAAGATTTACTTGAATGATAAGTTTGTTGAACCTTATGACATCAAAAAAGACCCGAATGTTTCTATGCCGCAAAACAGCCTAGCTCCAAAGAAGGTGAAGATTTATGATGGAGTAGACGCTGACAAAGAAATTACTATTGAAATTTGGGCTCTGCTTTTGTCAAATCGCTATAACAAATCTGATCATCCGGTATACAAGAGAAATACTGGGTATGCTGGAGCTACAATCTTTAAGCATGGACGTCTAATTAAAACTGGAATTTACCAAGAAATCTTTCAGAAACTACCAGATCATGAATTTTCTGGTAATCTATTTCTAGTAAATATTACTGGAGAATCAGATTGCCTTCCTGCTACTCATACAACTAAGAACGATTTTACTAAAAAAGATCCAAAACTAGAGAAGTTATATGCGTACATTAAGGAAAATACCATTCTTATTTCTCAAAAAGAACAAGGTGCTCAGCATAATAAGTGTGAGGTTCAACTTCTAAAAGATTTGCGCAAGATTAAGGAAAAATATAATGAACGGGCTATAAAGAAGGGAGAATACAAAGTAGAAACTGAATACATGCCAGACCTAGCAATTAATAGCGTAAAGGTTGATACTAAGGAACGCATAGATATGCTAGAGTGGAATACCAAGGACAAATATGTAAATATTATTGAGGGTAAAACTAATTACCTTACCAGTCAACACTTGCGCCAACTATATGTATATTATCGTAATGTCAAGCATTTCTCTCCTGATTTCAAGGGATACACTGTTGAAGCAACATTCATTGTTATGTTCAAAGAACCAATTGAAACGTACAAGAATGAACTAGCATTAATTCAACATATTGACCCAGATTTCTCTCCAAAAATTGAGACTTTTGAAGACTATTCGGTTGGTCTAAGTTAAAACGGATTAAAACGCTACAAACATATATCTGTTATAACAAATGGATTCCACAAAATTCCAGCAGACTTGGGTTTTGTGGTATCATGACCCCGATAATCGGGACTATTCACTAACAAGCTACATTATGATAGCTGAAATTGACACTACTAATTATTTCTGGAATATTGTTGACAACATTCCCAAGGAAGCCTGGGAATGTGGAATGTTCTTCTTTATGCGCAAAGGTTATCCTCCTCTATGGGAATGTGATGAGAATAAGAATGGCGGTGCTTGGTCTAAAAAGATTGATGCGTCCCAAGCACAAACTAGTTTCATTGACCTGATGGTACACTGTGCCTCCAATGAACTTCTAGTTAAAAATAAGGATAGTCTAGTAGGAATTTCTATTTCTCCTAAAGGCCAGTTTCACATCATCAAAATCTGGAATTTGTCTACACGAGTTTCTGACAAGTCTAATCTGAATCCTAATCTAACATATTACAAGGTTACAGATGATGTCACTTATACTGCTCACAACTCCAGACCTAAATAAAAAGCATATGCTTTTTCAGTGTTATAAATACCGGATTTATACTCAATGGAAAAAGAAGAGATTATAAGACTCTTAAAGGAATGGATGATTTCCATGGTAACTTTTTTATATAAATGGTTAACTACAGATGCTGAAATCCTAGGTTATATTTTAGCTGTCTTACATACTCTTATTTCGGCATCCTTAATATTCTGCATTACTCTGTCACATACTATATATCCCATTTGGGAATTCAAATTAGGGTGTTATCTTTGCTTGCTCCTAGTATGGCTTCAACATATTTTTTTGAACGTATGTATTTTTACAGTTGCTGAACTAAGTTTGATTCAAATCGTACAACCATCAAATATCTATGTGTCTCATATTTTTACTAAGGTTGCTCAACTTGAACCACCATCAAATATCTATTTATCATATATTTTTAGCACACTTATGGGGACTAGTTTGACTGAGGCAATGACTCGTTTAATTATGGGAGAAACAGTAGCGGTTTCATGCTTTACTCTTGAATTGCTTTCAATCTTAATGAACCACATTTATGATCTTTATGGTATACAATTAGGCAGTACAGGGCATTAGGCAGAGCTTAATTTCACCTAGATTAGCTACTACATATCGGATCATCAGAAACCAACCATTCTTCATATGTACTTCAAGATTGTTACACAGATTAGTACACTTGGTAAATAGAACTAGATGAGGCAGAGAAAACTGACCACTGACAATTTCTTCAGAAGTCTTTTTGTGGATATTGAAATCAGTCTCTCCATCACCCATAATAGTTGTTCGTGAAGCAAAATGTCCCTTACAATTGAAAGTTAGAGAAGAACCAACATTAGTAATTTCAACTGTCTTTGCTGAAAGAAGTGTCATATCCCTACAGATTTTCTGAAAATCTAGAGAAGGCATTGTAATACGAGTGCTGAATTCAGTATCAGGAAGTTGTAGGTCAGGTTCATCTCTATCAAGCAGGTTGAGCTTATACTTGTGTATCTGCTTCTTCTCACCATTTTCCATGAGGATACCTAGAGAGTTCGGGTCATCCTTATCAACATAGAATGAAAGAGTATCGTCATTGGTAGCAGTTCTGACAATTCGATAAAGATGGTCAGTATTAACTCCAATCACAAACTTAGGCGTCCCATGGTTATACGCATACTTTTCAAATTTGTCGGCATGTAGACGAAGATGTACAAGAACAGTACGAGTATTATCCATGGCCACCATCCTGATTCCATCCTTGTCAAACAGCAAAGACATCTCAACTAGAATTGACCGCAGCGCCTCAATTAAAGTTCGAACTGCCCCAGTTTGAACAGTTTTTGCTTCCACTGTATACATTTCTATTTCTTCTGGAGGTGCGTTTAAGTTAAAAATTGCCCGAAGGCGTATTAGTATGTAAGTCTTAGCACCCAGGAAGCATGGTAAAGACCGTGCTGGTGATAGTGCTCTTTGTGCCCACCATACTGCTTTGCCATCTCCTCTTTTCGCCGTTCAACGGCCTCCCAGAAGGGCTTTCTTGCCTCGAGCCTTGCAGCAAATAGGTTAGCCTCTACTGAGTTAGTGAGGACTTTCTTGGTGTTATCACAGTGCGCAAATACCTTTGCGCTACAGGGGCTACATGTCATACATGGGACGTAAGTGTACCCATTCTGGTTCGCAGCCATGATTGAGTTCTATTCTCTAAAACAAGAAAATTCGTTTTCATATAAAAATTGCCCGAAGGCTTATTGGGGTCCAGGCACAACACGCTCAATGCAGTAAGACTGCGCAAAGCCTGCGTTGTGACGATGACGAATAAAGTTGTAAGTATCAAGGCCTTGTGGACCCAGATGCTCCGTTAGTAGAGTTCTGAGCTCTGTCATGGAAAGAGACTTGTGCTCTCTCCATGTTCCTGGCCTCTTAATCTTGAACCTTGACCCGTCAGGGCTGGCAAGCTCATTGGCTGCTGCGAAGGCAGGCTCACTGACGATGGCAATAAGCCTGTCGTTAATCAGCGAGCGCTGCTGGCGGAGCTCGTTTAGCTGCGTGTTCAGTACACGAATGCGGTCATCAACAGCTGTAAACTGAAGAACCTCATTGCGAAGTGCGGCTCTGGCGTCAGCATCAGGAACGGCCATGGTTTTACTAGATGTATACTTCAGATCTAAAAATCCATTTTCAGCTAAAAATATTTGCAACTAATTTTAGTTCTTATGCTCCTCCCACACGCATAAGATAGTGATTACTCCCCTTTTTTCAACAGCATCAACATATTGCTGTGTCCTTTGTCTGACCTAAGTTGTTAAGCTTTAGTCAATTTTGTTCATGAACGGTCTTCTAGGTATGCCCCCTAAAAGTCTGTGTGCCCCATTCCGCACCCAGATATGATTATCTAAATAACCTCTATATCAAAGTCAGTTGCCACCTTTTTAAAGGCAGTAGCTCCGTGTCTGCTCGAGACCATAACATCTATTTATTACCCACCTTCTATACAACCTTTCATTCTGTTAGGGCTACCACACCCAATAACAGAGAACCTTGAAGTACTTTCACCAAATAATCTATAGAACATTTACAGTCCCACTAGCTAGTTTCCTGTAAATTAAGATTCCGTTTTAAATACAAATGTTTGGAGCAGATGAAATAAAACATCTAAGAACAGTTTACAACTCAGAACATTCTAAGGAAGCACCTATACCTGATGGCACTCCCGAACAAATCTGGAAACATTTACTAGAAAGATTTCATTCAAAATGTTTAACAGGGCGAACAGAATGTATTATAGCTCATATGTTAAACCGCCCTAAGGCCCCAGACGCATGGAATATAAATCCTACAGATTGGCTTTCTTCAGTTGATATTGAAAATGCCGAAAAAGAATATGAGAAACTTTTTAAATCTTATATATTTCTAGGTTGTATTCCCATAGACTTTGATTTAAAATCACCAACAGGAAAATGTCTTGTAGATGCTCTATGCTCAATCAGTATTAAAAAGTTGTACGATAAAGGCAAGACCCAGATTGGTATAGTCTTTAATACTGATGTTCATACTGGACCCGGACAACATTGGATTGCCTTATTTTGCGATTTAAGACCTGGATTAGAGCAACCTCGTGTAACATATTTTGATTCATATGCTCAAAAACCAGAGAAGGAAATTGTGCGATTAATGAAACGCTGGAAAGCAGAATGGGAAACTACCGGAATTCACTCTAAACCTATGCTAACAACTTATAATAAAACTCGCCATCAATTTGAAGATTCAGAGTGTGGTATTTATTCATTGTATTATCATTATTGCTGTCTAACTGAGATTCCAATGGATCATAAAATTCCGGATAGAGTCATAAACGTATTCCGCAGGCTTATTTTTAAGCAGAACAAATAATAAGATGGAAAGTACTCTCGATTATCTTCGATCAAATTCATATGTTCTAACAGCCATGGCGGCCGCCCTTGTTCTAGTAATAATTATAGCATACAGCCTTTTTCAAATGGTGAGAGGTCAATATAATGCCCTAGCTGCTAATGCTACTTGGAATGCGTATGAAAAAGTTCAGAGTTTGTCACCACTTGGTGCTTCAAAGGATAATACTAGATTATGCGATTACTATATTGCCTCTTCGGCATATTCTGTATTTCCTGGGTCACAGTCTCATGACTACATTTCAGAAGATATCATTTTAAAGGCAATTAAAGCTGGGGCACGATTAATTGAACTAGATGTTTACGCTGGAGAAAATGATAAGCCAGTTGTAGGTCTAAAAAATGAAACATTAGGTTATGATTACGCTCTAAATTCTATTGATTTTGAAACATGTTGTATTGCTGTGGGTAATTCAGCATTTAATAATGCGGATACAAAGGTATCTAGTGATCCTTTCATTCTGAGTCTGGTATTCCATACAGATAAGAGACCTGTCTTGGATGCTGCTGCTCAAATCTTAAAGAATACTTGCCAAAGATTTATGCTTGGCCCTGAGTTTGCTTATAATCGTAAAAATCTAGCTCAGGAACCTGTTGTGAATCTAATGGGTAAACTCATCATTGTATCTGGTGGAAATATCAAGGGTACAAATATTGAAGAACTTGTCAATCTTTCTTGGTCGACGTCTAACCTGCGTAGATTAACTTATATGCAGGCATCACAACCTTATGACCATGATGAACTAATAAACTCGAATCGTACTAACATATGTATGGTTGTACCTGACCCAAATCCAGATTTGAAGAACAGCAATCCTACCATCTTATTTGGATATGGATGTCAGTGGAATTTAATGAACTATGGCTCTCTAGATGATATGCAAGAAATCTACATTGGAACCTTTCAAGAAGCTAGTATTATTCTGAAACCTCAAGAATTAAGATACACCCCTATAGTAGCCAAGACACCTGTTTTACCAGACCCAGCAACACATTCGTTTCAACCTATGGCTCTAAGTTCGCCCATATACGATTCAAATCCCAAGACTGGTGATAAATCGATTGTCATATAATTATCTGCGTTAATCAATAAAATGGCAAACAAGTGGCTGACTCACATCAAGAAGACGATGAAGACGATGAAGACTAAGGGTACCTATAAGAAGGGTATGGGGCTCAAGCAAGTCATTCTAGCTGCTAAGAAGACTTGGCACAAGGCTAAGAAGGGTGGTGGTGATAGTGACCTAGAAGATGTTGACCTGACCACTCCTGCTAAATCTTCTGAACCTGTTAAACCTGATGCTCTAGCAGAGGTTGACGCAGCAGGTGGACGACGCAAAACTCGTCGTCGTCGCCACAGCCGTCGTCGTTAGAAAAAATGAGTATAACTAAGATATAAAGACAAATGGGTGGCGGTCTACTTCAATTAGTTGCTTATGGTGCTCAGGATGCTTATATTTCAGGGAACCCTCAGATCACCTTTTGGAAGGGTTTATTCAAACGTCACACCAATTTTGCCATGGAGCCTTTCCGTATCAACTTTAGTGGTCAGATTCAGTGGGGTACCAAGCAGACCGCCCTAATTGGTCGCCATGCTGATTTACTATTTTCAACCTATGTCGAGGTTGTTCTTCCTAGAAGAACCGCAGGAGGTGTTGATTATCACTGGAATAACGAAGAGCAATTGCTAGGTTACAACTTAATCAAGCATGTTGAGCTAGATATTGGTGGTCAGGTTGTTGACCGTATGTATTCTGAGTTCATGGTCATATGGGCAAGTCTAACTAATCCTGTAGATGCTCGCACAAAGCTGACACGTATGCTCAGTATGGCAGAGACTCAGGGTCCTGCTGTGTTACCCAATGCTGATGGTTGTGGAGTAGATGGTCGCCAGAATAAGATGAACGTTCTGTACATTCCTCTACCCTTCTTCTTTACTCGTAATCCGGGTGCTGCTCTCCCCCTAATTGCCCTACAGTATCACGAGGTAAAGATTAATGTTCTATGGGCTGATGCGCAACATATTGCCGGTAACTTTACGAACACTAACGTAACTGGTCTAGTAAACTCTATACCAAACGTTACTAACTCGACCGACGCTGCTACCGTGCTACGTCCAATTCAGGATCTTCCTCAGGCAATCCAAGCAGCACTGTACATTGATTACATTTACCTAGACACGGAAGAGCGTCGTCGTATGGCTCAGGCTTCTCACGAATATCTGATTGAACAGACCCAGTTCAATGAAGATAAGGGTATTCGTGGTGCTAATAGCAGAATCGATTTAACATTTAATCACCCTGTAAAGGAACTGTTCTGGGTAGTACAGCCTGCTGCTTATACTGATTGTAGGCTAGCTGCTGAAGCCGGCCGCAATCGTCTTACTCCTTTTACGTATGATAGAGATACAGTATTTGACCAGTGGCTACAAATCAATGGACAGGACCGCCTAGATAGAAGATTCGGTGATTATTACAACAAGGTTCAGGCATACCAGCACCATTCTGGTATAAATATCGGACCTGCTGTATATTCATACTCTTTTGCTATTCGTCCTGAAGAGCATCAGCCTTCTGGCACATGTAACTTTTCCAGAATTGATACAGCCACGATTGTAATGAACATGGCTGCCACAACTGGATTTGGTTTCAATAATTCAAATACTGCAAGTGATGTATACGGTGAGTGGAATGTACGCGTATATGCTGTGAACTACAATGTGCTGCGTGTAATGTCTGGTATGGGTGGTCTAGCATACAGCAACTAGGAATCTGGCATAGTTTGTTTGATTTTTTCCAAATATAGAATACCATCCATAAGCTCTTCTTGAGCATGTTGAATCCACTGTAAAAACGTTAGGTCATTACGATCCAATGTTTTTCCATACTTAATCTGTCCAATCTCTGCTCGTTTCTGGAAAGCAGAGATTACACTTGAAACTACCGAGTCATATTTAGGCTCCATTTGATACTAAAAAGTTCTGTAATGTATAAACTAAAAAATGAGTATATATTTGATACTAGGAATAGTCTTACTTTTTATTTCTTTTGCTGCCACTGATGCCTTATCAGGCTGGGTAAAATTTGTATCCAGGTATTTTGGAATTTTATTCTTTGTTTTTGGAGTATTCCATCAAAATTTGAAGAAGTCTACCAGCTCATAACAATATCATCCATACGACATTGTCCGTCAGCGTCATCTTTCTTATCTTGTTGATCAACTAGAGCATTCGCATGATCAAGTTCCGAATTAAAGATATCATGTTCTTCGTGACCTTCAGGTAGACGAGATTCATCAATTAGAATATCAACAAACCCAGTTCCACAAGGTGGTTTCTGACCAAACATAATGTTTGCTGAGACACCACGCATAGAATCAAATTCACCGGATACAGCAGCATCAAACAGAATCTTAGAAGTCATTTCAAAGGATGATTTAGCTAGTACGCCATTTTCTAGTTTATTCATGCCAAATCTGTCAATAGCAATCAGGTAACCGTGATATGTCATAGCATCAATAAGTACACAGGGATGACGATAGTTCACTGAATCAGCACCAAACACATCCATCATTTCATCATACAAAGCCATACGAGCAGCTTCAATGCCGAATACGTCTAGGATTTCATGAATATCATTTGAGAATGTTCGTGTGGGGTCTACATTAGGCGATACAAATAGGTCAAGCAGGTTAGTTCCCTCGGAATCTAGAACCCATTGGTGCTGAGAAACGTATCCTCCAATACGTTCATCAAACACAATTTCATCCTTCTTTTCACGAGGGAATACACGGCCAATTCCATCAATACCAGTTAGAATAGTATCTAGAAGCTTATCTTCAATGAATCTCAGTGAGAGAGCATTCTTTGCTACATCATTACCAAATGTAATACGCATTACAAGCTTATCAGAAGTATTGATATCTGGGTGAACACAATCAAATACCCGGAGAACCTTGTTTGATTCAATCTTTGTACGAATCTTAGTCATATCTAGAATATTGCGAGCAAGCATTTGTCCAGGGTCAAGTTCCAGCCTAATAATCCATGGAGATACACATGATTGCCCATGTGATACACTAAACTTCTCATATGATAGGAGAATATCACGATCTTCCTGAACAATCGTATTTGATGATAGTGGATTAGGATCATAATAAATACGCACAGACTTAGTGATGTCACGCAGAGTAGTTTTCTGGATTTCTTTCATGCTAGAAATCGCACCCTGGTGGTCAGCCATACTTTGCTTGAGATAAATGATATTTGAAGGATTCTTAGGATTCTGAGAAACACTTAGAAGTTCCTGAATACGAGGAACACCTTGAGTAGCATTAGCCTTAGCCGTACCTGCTTGGTGAAAGGTATTCAGAGTTAGCTGGGTTGTAGGTTCACCAATAGATTGTGCTGCCAAAGGCCCAACCATTTCACCAGGATGGACTAGAGCCTTCTTATACTTGAACTTAATATCACGGATAAGTTCATCAAATAGGGCAACCGTAAAACGGTGAACAATAATTGATCGCTTAGGAGCAAGGTTATACCTAACTAGACAATGAAACAGATAGTTGTCTGCCATATAAGAAGTCTTACATAGTTTATCAAGTTCATCAATGACATAACTTGGCGTCAGATCAGTTTTTACAAGGTAAGGATTCCTATATTTCTCAACTAGACGCTGAAGGTGAACGGGTGCTCGAACTTCAGTCTTTTTAATATATCTGGTTACTCGCTTGACAAACATGTCCCGATCCAGAAGAATCTGGTCAATCATATCATTGGCATGTTCACTATCAGGAGATACTGCCTTGAAATCTTCCTTGGTAGCCGCAAACATTCCATAAACTTGTTCCATCGTCATCAGACCTAGTTCACAATCTTGCTTTTCAATCCCAGTAGCATCAATTCCATCCTCGCCATAAAGGAACTGAACAATGGAACCATTAATATCACGTACAGTTCCATCCTGTTCTACGTGAATATCTTCCATTAGTTTCACTAGGCGTCGCTGAATGTAACCAGTGTCTGAAGTCTTTACAGCAGTATCAATGAGACCTTCACGTCCACCCATGGCGTGGAAGAAGAACTCAGCAGGACGAATGCCTGAGATGAAGGAATTCTCAACAAAGCCACGAGATTCTAGGCCATCATCATACTTTGCGAAATGAGGAAGCGTACGGTTATCCATGGTATACTTGATACGCTTACCATCAACATTCTGCTGTCCTAGTGTAGCAATCATTTGCATCAAGTTCGGGTCAGCTGCACCCTTTGAACCTGCGCCCTTATCTGACATGATAATCATTCGATTTGTAGGTGGAAGATTGTCTACGATAGCAGTATTCACTTTGCTGTTCATCTCAGCAATAGCAGACCGAATATTGTTTTCAAGCTCTTCACCATCTGCCCTGCCAGACAAGTTCAGGAACCGTCCAGCATGAACACTGGACATTACATGAGAGATTTTCTGCTTTCCATCTACGATTGCTTTTTCGATAGATTCATATGTTTCTACAGATGCAATCAGGTCTGAAGGGCCAGTAGAAAATCCAGAAAGCAGGTTGTACTTAGTTACAATATTTTGGAGAGAGTTGATGAAAGTTCCACAACGTTCAGGGCCAAAATCATTGTATACTGCATGAACAATTCCCTTGGAAGGCTTCTTTAGAGCGCCATCATTCAGAACACCCTTCACTAGTTTACCATTCTCAATCTGGACATTGCCATTAAAATTCATCAGGGGGAAGGCATGAGATACAACGTCTGTGCCAGCCATTGGCATATCCATCCGCTTGAATTCAGAAATTCCACGAGGACTTCTTGCTAGAATATTCATAGCAATGTGTTCTGGGATTGTGACATCAGGCTGAGAGATGCGATATGCACCAGTCAGAGTATCCTGGAACACAGATATAATAGGCTGACAAGTACGCGGTGACACAATCTGGCGAAGAAGAGTAGCAATAATTCTCAATTCAGTTGCTGAGGCGATACTTTGAGGCACATGCATATTCATCTCATCACCATCAAAATCTGCATTGTAAGGCTTGGTAGCAGAAACATTCAGACGAAAGGTTGAGTAAGGAAGTACACGAACACGGTGACACATCATAGATGCCTTGTGTAGGGAAGGTTGGCGATTAAACAGCACAACATCTCCATCTACAAGATGACGATGAACAATATCACCTTCCTGAATATCCAGGTCACGATTAACGAAACCTAGACGAAATGCCTTACCTTCATCCTTCTTGAATACATTCTTGGCACCAGGATACTTATCCGGGCCATTTTTGATAGCAGCCATAAGACGGTCGCGATTATAGGATGTTACCACTTCTGGAAATGAAAGGTTCATGGCAATTTCTTCCGGGACACCAAGTTCATCTACATCGATGTTAGGGTCAGGTGTAATCACTGAACGAGCAGAGAAATCTACACGTTTACCCATAAGGTTGCCTCTGACTCTGCCAGTTTTGGCACCTAGGCGCGATTTCAGTGTCTTACGAGGACGTCCTGAACGGTCAGCAGATGGAGGAAGACCTTTGATATCATTGTCCACATATGATGCCACATCAAATTGTAGCAGTTCCGTAAGTTTATCAATCATATCTACATTCTCACCCTTATCCATCTTTGCCCGCAGATTATTGTTCTGGCGTACAATGTCAATCAGTTTATGAGTCAGGTCATCTTCCATACGCTGGTTATCATCCATAACTACTGAAGGGCGCACAGTAAGTGGAGGAACCGCCAGAACAGTACACACCATCCAATCAGGTCTAGAAAACTTAGGATTAAATCCAATCATCGTTACATGCTGGTCAGTAATACGCTGAAAACAACGTAGTACAATTTCCGGCTGTAGCGGGATAGGCTCTGATTCCTCCTCATAAGTCTTTGCTTGTAGAGTAGCTACTCTTCCTTCAACCTTTGTTACCTTCTCAATAGCCTTAGCACCGCAATGTACGCATGCCTTAGACTCCTTCATAGAAGCGTGAGTCTTGAAGTGCTTAGTTTCCTCGCGAATAAGGTCGAATCTTTCTACTCCCTTAGCTAGTTTACCAATACGTTCTAGCTCTTCATCTGGTAGATAAGGATTAGAACATGCTAGGCAGACTACTACTAGAAGCTTTTGAATTACATCAATGAACTGATATAGATATACAGGTCTTGCTAGACGGATATGTCCGAAATGTCCAGGGCATAGCAGATTAGTTTGCTTACACGTTGGACATATCTTTCCATGGTCAGTTACACCGAATCTAGCATCAAATACTCCTCCTGGAATAGGAACTAGACTTTGATGGGTTTTATCTGTTTTAACTTCAACAACACTGCGTGACGTAATGTCATCAGGGTTGGCGATACCGAATTGAACTCCAATAATAGTGTCACCCATTCTTTATAATATTGCTATAGTCTTTAGATTGATTCGTTTTTCTTGTCAGAATAGACATAGTTTTTCTTGTCAGAATAGATTCTTTTTATACACTAGTTAGTAGCTTTACCGGAACAAATAGATAAGGCAGAACGCCAAAATGAAAGAGTGCTACAGCAACTCCAACACTTGCTATCACAGACATTGCAACATCAGAAGGAGTGAGGCTGCCCAGACTGGTTGGTACAGCCATTCCTAGAAGTCCTCTGACATAGCTTACAAGAACACCCATTACTGATAAGTAGAGCAGGAAATACACAACAAGCAGAGGAAGTGCGACATAGGTATAATACAGGAATCTCCATAGGAAACTCAAATCCGTTGTTGCATGTTTAGACGCAAGCATTTCAACTAGAAAACCACCCTTAGCCATTTTTATATTACTTATAACATTTTCTTAATTTGATAGTCATTTCAAAGAAATCATCATGTTGTAAAAGATCTCGAACCGACTCCTCGGGAAAAGGTATGTCTTCTACAAGTTTTTCATATTCTGGACCGACGCGCTGTTCAAATTTACGCATATCCTTAATCTTGCGAGTACACATGGTATGGAAAATAGCCTTAGCTAGATTCTGGAATTGTTTAGGATTTTCTTGGTCTGCTTCTAAGGTTCGGACTAAAACATTCCACTCTTCCATTTAATAAATGCGTCTGAAAACTATCAGGCGTTCTCACCGCCCTGAAAAGAAATGGGATGCCTTGTTTGAGACTGATAAAGGCAAGGAAAAGGTTGTTTCATTTGGTGCTGCTGGAATGTCTGATTATACAAAGCATAAGGATAAGACGCGTAAGGCACGTTATCTAAAACGTCATGGAAATATGGGAGAATCGTGGAATAAGCCTGATACGCCTGGAGCATTATCTAGATGGGTTCTTTGGAATAAACCTTCATTTAAGGCTAGTGTATCTGATTTCAAACGAAGATTCAAGGTTTAAAAATGGATTCTTAAGGTATAATATTCTAATATTTACCGTGTTCCCCAATGTCTGGCGAGAAGAACATACCACTGACGGAGACGGAGGTGGAGTTGCTTGTGACCTACCGGTCATGGGCAAAGAAGGGCAAGTTGGTGGACAAACTCCAGCAAAAGATGGAGAATCTAGTAGCCAGGGAGAAGATTCCTGTGGCTAAGCTGATTCCTCCGCTTCCTCCTTCCCCTCCACCACCAGGTGCTTACAACCCATTAGACAGGGTTGGCCCTGAGCTTATGCCAGAACTGGAGGAAATGGTGCTGCACCACAGGTACTCTGTGCTTGATGAGATAATTATTCGCGAGGCCCTTGTTAAGGGCAGCGGCTGGCCCCGTCAAACCCAGTATGATACGGAGTGCTACCTAGCACTTCATGGATACTACAACGACAAGCCAGGTGACATGCCATGGGCGTTTAGGGCTCCGGCTAGCAACGGCGAAAATTAACAGCATACAGGACGTAATGTCCCCTTTTTATCAAAACGAATTTCAGAAATACAAAGTAAGTGCTCTTACCTACAGGATGAACGAGCCACCGCCGATCATGCGTTGCTGCGCAATTGGAGTCCTCAACGAGGCCTTCTACACCAGCGATGACGCTATCAAGGAGGCGCAGGAGGAGCTGGCACAGGCCAGGATTCAAGTGGAGTATGCCAAGATGGCAATGAACCGAGCAAATGAGTGCTACGACATTGCTATTGCGCGCCTGGAAAAGAACATGGAGGTAAATCCAGAGGGCTCCCAAGAGGAGCTCATGGATGTGCTCACCGAGAGCCACCTTCGCCTAGACCAGACGACCAAGCTGCTGAACCAGCGCTCTGCCGACCTTTGGCGGGCAACCGAGCGGCTTCTGGCTCTCAACCCATAAAGCTCAATCGAGCTATTTTTTATCAAAATGGAATCTAGATTTATAGGAATGTTCTTATTACTGTCCCAATGTCCTCTCTACTCAAAGCCTTCAAAATGGCAGAGGAGTATGATGGCACCGTGGACGTTCGGTGCCTTGGGCATTGTGAGATTCCCGGCCCTTTCGCAAGCAAGGGTGCGCTGGAGTTGGCAAAGCAAGAGGCTTTCAAGGACTACAAGCTGGCAGTTATCCAGGTGACACGCGCAAACAGGCAGCTAAGCTTACTCACCCTTGCCCATATCAAGGCAAGGATGGGCAATTACACATGTAAGATCGATGAGTGTATCACCATCGGGACTGCGTGGCAAGATTACAAGAATGCCAAGACGGTCGCCACTGTCAGCGAGGAAAATGTCTCTGCTAGGTTTAAGACTCTGGAGGAGCTGAACAATATGAGCTAGATGGCTCAATTTTTATATATGAGCTCTACCCAATCTAGTGTATAACCAGATTCTTTATATAGCCTAGAAATACGGTTGAATGAATGGACATAACATACGACCGTAGTTCCCATTACAATTGGGAGCAACCAGTTCATTTTTTCTTCGTCAGATTGTCATATGACATATAAAAACGCGGATACTTAAGCCTCCATGTATCACGTCGTTCTTTTACATTAAAAAGAAGTGCTTCTATAGATGTCTGACCAACTCGAGGATACCTATTTCTTCTATGGTAATTTTGCTCTACAATTGATTGTAAGGCACCAACATGACTAGCTCCTTTCAGACGTGCTACATTCCATAATTCAGTTTTACAAGCATTGGTACACTGTAAAAAATATGACCTGATTTCTGGAAGTCTTAGTTCACTAGCACGTTGACGAATCCAGGTATGTGCTTCATCACGTAATTGTTTTAAAATAGTTTTGTACTCCTTTTGTGCTTCGATGAACTCAGTCTTACAATGTTTAACAGGTTCTGAATTCCGGATTTCTTTACATAACTTCTTTATAATTACTTCTCGTGATAGCTCTTTCTTAACTGTTCTGTGATTGTTACAGCATGGACATTTGGTTTCTGTTTGAGTTAAAAAACTAACAATACATGCTGTATGATAGGCATGTCCACATTCTAGTTTAAAACAAGTTTGAGTACTTTGTTGTTCATCTTGATACTCTCGCATATCCATGCTTTCATAACATATTGGACAGGTCATTTTGTTTGTAGTTTTAAGAAAATTAGTGTTTAAACAGATAATGGAACAACCTAAAACACGTAAGGAAAAGAAGAAAGACCAAAAGGAAAAGGCAAAAGGTAATGGCATCTATTCTCAAAAACATATTAGGCAACAGGAAAAAAGGAAATCATAAGCGTTTTCTTCTACATGTTTTTCCACCTTTTTGTTTATGGCATAAAGTTTTATGCTTTCCAACTTCTTTTTGACTAGATTTTAAGGTACGGCGACAACCCATAGTCTTGAACATTTCATGAACATCGCGGAAATAATGCTCAAAATCAGGCATAAACATCTTTTTCCGTAATTCATAATACGGATACAATTTCAGAAGATTTTCCCAGAATTTTCTGTGTGCTGATTCTTTATGCGTTTCTCGGTCATAATTCAAGGCTATAGAAAGCAAAAATTCTCTTCCCGGGTATTCTTCAGTACGATTTTTCAGCATAGATTGATAGTGTGAAACCACAGATTCGAAGGAAGGTGATTTCTGGGGTAATTTTACTTGAGGGTCTTCAGAATGTTGAACACGTAGTTTATTATTAACTTTTTCATGGAAATCATATAGCCATACAGCTACGTTATTTTTTACAGGCTCTTCATTTAAAAACTGTTTGGCAGATGCTCTACAATATTTACATGGTAGAACGTCATCTAGAGTATCAAACAATTCTTTCTTTGCTTCAAGACCTCCAATCGTAAACGTTATTAAATGTAACAATCTCCATCCTGAGGGTCCCCAATACGAGACATCCATTATTCTTTTGTGTGAAAAGAGTTAAATGGCTGGTATTGAAAATCAAGTCTTAGTCTTTGCTCTAGCAATTCACCTAGGTTCTATCCTGAGCAGTTTTTTCAATGCTCTTACCCGTGATATAGTTATGCCTTTATTATCACCATTAGCTACTGCCGAAGGTGGTGTTTCAAAACTAGTAATTCAACTTGGGTCAGTAAAGATGAATATTGGAGATTTAATAGTTCAAACTATGAACCTAGTAATAGCTTGTGCGGTTGTTTATTTCACACTTCCATACATCAAAGAATATATCCCTATTGCTGGTCGTCGTTAATTTCCTTCCTTAAAACAAATGACACGCCACAAGAAATCTACAAGAAAAATGAAAGGTGGTGGTTGGATGCCTTGGACTTGGTCGTTATTTAGTTCACCGACTACGGCACCTGCCAAGGTTGCTCAGGTAGCTGCGCCTGTTGTTGATAAGACAGTAGGAACTCCTTCTGAGCAAGCCGCCGCCCTAGGATTGAAAAATGCGCCACCTAGTGCTCCTGCTGGATTCGGCGGTCGTCGCAAAACTAGAAAGCACCGCAAAACTGGTCGTAAGCATTAATCCGTTACCCACGCTAGTCCGTCATCCTAAAATTAGTCCAACCACCACTAGGATATTTACCATACTTTTCTGTCACCCGCTTAACTAGGTCGGACACAGACAAATTATTCTCATTCTGAATCTTCCATTGCTTGAATACAGATTGTAGTTGAGTCTTGAGAACAGGATGAACTTCATCACCATCCTTGAAATCTTCTATCTTCTCAGACAGAAACTTGGCAATACCATCTGTATCATTTCTGTATTCAGAAGTATATTCTAGTACCTTTGCTGGAGTAGGTAGCTTATGAAACCCAGAACCTTCCTTGAGAGTTGTTACAAGATAATTTAGAAACGGTTGTGCCCAAGTTATAGACGTTACTGAATGTTGAATTGTTTCATCAATTGGGAAATGGTGAGGTTCACACGGCTTATCAACAAACTTAGAAGTATAGTTTACTACAACTAGACGACGCCATGTACCGCCATCAGTAGTATTGATTTCAGGCTTTTCATTACATGCTAGGTGAAACTTAGCTTGTACTTCAAACTCACAGCCAGATTTGAATAGATCACGAGCATACATTTTCTCACACGATGAAATTTCCTTCATCAGGCCAGTATTCAGGGCAATCTTTTCATCGGGCTCCTGCATTGTTACGAATCTTCTACCCTTGAGTCGAATTACCTCTGGTGCTGCTGCGCCAGACTTTCCACGTTTCTGCGTAAACAGGGAAATTGGTACAACGGCAGCATAATCACCCAATGCTTTGGAAACTAGATTCATCAACATAGATTTGCCATTAGAACCTGAACCAGTTAGAATATGAAATTTCTGAGCCTTGTTTCCGCCAATTAGACATGTTGCCAAATGACGCATGAAATATAGACGAACTTCAGGGTCAGGAAGAACCTGAGCAATAAAGTTTTGAATTGCTGGCCATTCAGCATAATCAGTATAAGACTTATCTGCTTCAAAGTCAACTTCAGTGCTGAAACTAATATAATCTTCAGGAAGACCATTACGAAATTCAAAGGTAGTCAAATCTAGAACACCATTATTAAACGCAATAAGTTCCTTGTTAGAATCTACTTTCTTAGTAAAATCTTGGTCATAGAACAGTTCACGACACTCCTTCATAACATTATTCTTGAAAGATGTAGTCTTGAGTTTCATGTACATCTTCATGAATAGCATACGCTTAGATTCATGCTGGCAATACTCGCATACTCCACAATCACCTTTGCCCTCAGTAGTACATTCCTTGCCTTCTAGATCTCGAGCAATCACATTCGAACGCTTGAAGAACTCTTGGGCAATTTCTTTAGAAAGTTTTAGTTGTAGGTCAATTCCAGAATCAGTCTCAGCCCAAATATGACCGCACCATCTGTACCAAACATTCTTTCCAAAATCCGCACACTTATATGCGTCGCGGAACTTACCAAATACAAGGCATGCTACATCATGTTCTGTTCCCGAACATGCGTTAACAATAAGACGCTCTACATTCCTAGATTCAATCTCAAGATATCCTTCAGGATTATCTGTGCGAGACCAGAAACGCAAAGAACCAATCTCAGTTCTATCACCGTCATTGCGAAACGTCATCCCATTCCACTTTTGAATACAATCTGCTTCGTTGAACTTCTTATCATCTTGAGCACTGAAATCTAGAAATACATCTAGTAGATCAGGATGGATATTGTGAAGACATAGTCCAACCTTAAGCCAATCTTCATAGCCGGTTGCGCGCTCAATTTTTAGATTCATCACATGGTCTTTGAGATTGTCCTTTTCGTGTTGTTCAAGAGGACGAACCATTCTTCCTGCTGGAGAAGAACCACGTGACCCAGGCTTATCACCGCGAGTAGCAGGTCTTCCTCTTGCTGGTGTAACTGCTCTACCTCCAGAAATTCTGACCTCAGAGATTCCAGCATAAGTTGCCTTACCCTTCTCGGTCATCTTAGTCTCATCTTCCTCTTGACGGCGAATAGATAGACGCTGAATCAGACTAGATGTAACTGGAGGAAGACTAGTATTTACTGAAACCTGACCATTTTCATAATTGACAATATACTTAGTCTCATAAGGCCTAGCATTATCCTCACCCTTACGAGAACCATAAAGCATCCAGTTTACTGAACGTTTCACTACAGCCTCATCATAAACCTTGTCCCACGATTCTGTCAAAGGAAGATCTGGAAAGAATGATGCTACAGTTTTTAAAAGGTTACGACGCACTGATTGTTCTACCATCGTAGTAGTACATACATCTGGAACTACAATATGAATTCCAGATTTCATACGATTTCCCTTGACATCCAGTGTAGGCTTGCGCTTCTCCATAACAAAGAGTTCAACCTTTGGAGGAAGTTCTAGGTACTCTGCTACAGCATCCATATACGCCTTACAGAAATTCACAACTTGCTCACGAGTATGCTGGTGAGACGTAATATCTGGCTTATAAATGAAATCAAAATCTACACGCAAGGAACCAATTTGAGTATTTTTCTCTACAAGGTGAACATGGTCGCCATCTAGGATGGACTCCGTATATAGGTCATAAAACCTACTAAGATCTTCATCCTTGATAAAGAATTTCCCGCCCTTCAAGCCAGTATGGGTAAATATCCCGTCAGACTTGTTAGCATTGAGAAACTCACGTAGACTCATTCGCTCGGTCATCGTGTATTTTTGAGGTCGAGAGAATTAGTTGGAGCACTGTCCGTTTTTAACGCAGATGAAAAATGGAATTGAGAAATACAGTAAGACCTGGGTTATCTGCTATGATGACTGCCTACCTTACTTGGCTGGTCTCGTGGCTTGTGATTTCACAGCACGCTTACGCCCAGATTGCGACAATAGATGAGGAAGAGCTCAGAAGTGTCCCAACATGGACAACAGCCCCCGTATATCGGGAGACTGGGACAATGTACGATGGCTCTGACTATGCCCAAAACATTGGGACATAGGTGTGTCACCAAAACGGATTTTTTTCATATAGTATAATTCAACTCAACAATGGACTTCGTTAACCGAGTTCGCTCTGCCCTGTGGGACCTGTTCGCAGACCCAGAATGGACGCCAAAGCAAGTGACGGAATTGATCCGCAAGTTTGGCGAGGAGAACCTCAAGCTGCGGGACATCTATGGCGACAACCTCTTCATTGAGGCTGTTGTTGAGAAGGACGACAGGGGCTGCATCATGACCTACGTCACTGAGAACGCAAGAATAAATGAGAAGTTCCAGCTGGCTGCTGCGATTCTCTTTACCTTCGAGTTCCAGATCACTGACGAGCTGAACAGGTGGTTTATTGACCACAAGCCTAAGGTCTGGAGCATTCTGAGCTACGTCTAATATGCCTTTGGGCAATTTTTACTTGAATATACAATATAAATGCTTCTGATTCTCCTAGGTGTCTTTCTTGCTGCATTTCTCCTGTCTGTTTTTAGTTTAATGATTAAAGAAGGTCTTGTATTCGGTGATGCCATAAAGGTTATTGCTTGCTCATATTCTCGAGTTGGTTCAGCCTTATTCCAAGGTCGTTGGAATGTCAGTTCATCATTAATGACTGTACAGTGTATGTCTGATAAGATTTAAAATGGATTAGAGTATTCATACATAACAATAAGGAAAAATGAAGTTCTGCCCTGATTGTCGCAATATGCTCTATGCCATTGATGAGTCTACGAATGAAGATGGTGAAAAGTTTGCCGTTCTTTCATGCCGCAAATGTGAATATACTGAGTCACTGACTCGTAATAATCCTATTGTCTATGAACATATTCTGCGCGAAGATAAGTCTGACCGTCTAGCTCTGAATCCTTACCTGAAGTTTGACCCTACGCTTCCCAGGTTTACAGAGATTGTATGCCCAGAAAAGGAGTGCCCTTCAAAGCATGGAAAGAAACCAGATGTTGTAGGTGTAAAACTAGATTCCAAGGATCTAGTTTGGATGTATCAATGTGCAAATTGTGATACTACGTGGAAACAGAATGCTCGTGCTGTGTAAGAGCCTTCCAAGACACAGGAAATTTCACTTCTAGAAGTTCTCCAACTTTCTGAGCATACAGACGAATCTCTTTCTGTGCGTGAGGATCATTGCGAAGACCATATAATCTAGCATAAGCAGCTAGACTTCCAGTTTCAATAAATTCAGTCATCATACTTTGCGGTAGAACACAGCGCGCAATTTCAGGCGCTACGTTCTGCTCTAATAGATGAGTGTACAAACTTACACATCCATCTGTGTGATTTTTCACTGTGAGATATAGTTCCTCAGCTCGTTCTACTGGAGTATCCTTACTTCCTTGTTTTAGATTCTTATCACGTTGACGAAAATCTTCAAGTGATGGAATCCAGCACTCAGGAGGTGTATCAACATATCTTCTTGATACCTCATTCCTAGCAAACCCAATTTGATGACGAAACCATTCACGAGCTACAAAGATTGGCATTTTAAGCCTGAATCTAATTTGAGGATGAAAAAATGGTGAATTATGGTTATGTTTAGCTAGATAACTAATAAGTTTTTCATCACCAAGAGTCATTTCATGTGATTCTTTAGCAAAGGATACACGAGCAGCATTAACTACACTCAGGTCATTGCCAAACACTTCTAGAAGTTCTACCATTTTTTATATTAGGGTCTGATAGTGAAAATTCATATTCAGTAATAAAGAGCAATGTCTCTGATTCAAGATATACTTTCAGAACTATATAGGTATTTCTGGATCTTAGTGTTTTACGTAGGAGGACCAGTATATCTGTACTATTTTTACCAAGATGGCGATATGGAAAGATTTGGAAAGGTTCTAGTTGCTCTTTTATTCATGGTTTTCCTATACCACATTGCTATTTGGGTATATTGGGGGATTGATAAGGTTCAATCACCACTTGTTAAAAATCTACTTCGAGCATTTTTGGTGATGGAAGTTTTGACCTATTTTGTATGCTTAAAATTTGTACTAAATCGAGGAAGAGTAGAACAACTAGGAGGAAAAAGAAGGGTATAAGGTAAATGAGAGGAGGTAGTGAATTATTACAAGGATTTATCGGTTGGCTATTGTGTGTTATATTTTTTGCGATATGTGTTTATTATGCGTGGTATCCTGTATCTGAGATTGGTAAACATATTGCTATAGCATTTGGTTCTCTATTTTTTATAATAGTTATTGGTATGCCTATTGAAGTTTTCGCAAAACATAGAAGTAAGACACTGTATCTTGATTAAAAATGGAAACTTACATACTCATCCTAGTATAATACAAAATGGAGAAGCTTCGTGAATCATCTAAGCTTCTACATCCTGAAGTTCTTTCTGTGAGTCGCCAATCTGTTGAAGAGTCACAAAAAGGTAAACGTATTACCCTGCCATATTATTCTAAATATGAATATACTGCTTTGCTAGGTACACGAGCCCAACAACTAGCTGAAGGTGCTAAACCTCTGGTAAGCCACGACGGACTTGTTGCTTCGTCACCTGACTTTCCCGTTAATCTAGCTAAGAAGGAGATTTTGGAGCAGAAACTACCATTTATTATTCATCGTCGTCTTCCAAATGGTGTTTCTGAATATTGGTCAACCATGGAACTTTCTGTCATCTGGTAAATAAATGTCTTATTTCTTTCATCTTCATTTGTACGAATATGTTCCACTAGTTATTATTAATCTATTAGATGCTTTCAAGATCATTACTAATGGATTAGCTCTGGTTCTAACTATTTTATATGGTATCTTCCTAGTTCTGAAAGAAATTCTAAGTGGAGGATGGATATGGGGGTCTTCTAGAACTAATTCTATGTTATTTGTTTTAACACTAAATACGCTAGTCTTAGTTTTTTTGACTAAGTAACTTATTCCCCATTCATCTCTTTCTGGGTTTCAGAAGAAGGAGGAAATACTAACATTTCAGGAAATTCAGGTTGAACAAGAAGATGAGGAAGATTATGAACTACTGTCCCATTAGCAAATTGTAAATCGATACTCGTTGACGGATTAAACCGTGCGTCATCGCGACCAACTTCTAGGTGTAAACGTCTAGCATCAGACCTAGGCCATGTAGTCCACATCGTTTTTAGCAGATACACTGACATCAGTGCTGCTACAAGTGCTGTAGCCTGATATTTATAGCAATACAGTAGAACTACGCCACCTAGAACTAGACCAGTAGATAGAGGGCGTCCAAGAAATAATAACATTTCAAGACCATCAGGATACTGATAACTCATAGTATACATTGTAGCAAAAACTCCTATGAGGATGAGTGCGCCAGTTAAATCCTTCTTGTTCATTATTATGTTCCGTAGAAAATGGATATAGACAATGCTATAAGATAAAGTACAAAATGATTATTCCTATCCGTTGTGTCTCATGTAATAATGTCCTTGCTGGTAAGTGGCTAGCTTATCTTAAGAAAGTTGAAGAACTCAAAAAGAAAGAAGGGCGCCAAGGTGAAGAAATGCAGTATCTAACTCAAACAACTACTAAAACTGCTGAAGGTAAGGCTTTGGATGAACTTGGACTAGTACGCACTTGCTGTCGTCGCCATATGCTAACTCATGTTGACCTGATTTAAAGTCTTGGGAAAACACAAATGTCGTATACAGACTATTTGAACCGAAAAAAGATTAATACCCCTCAGGTTATTGATACACAAATGAGAATGCCTGATGCTTCTAGTTTTACATGGCGTACTAAGATGGCTGCTACATCTGTACTACCTTCTGGAACTCACGTAATCAATAATTCTCAAGACCTAGGTATTGCTCCCCGTCTTTTTAGTCCAGCAGTAATGTCTTATCCTGGCAATGGTTTAGGAGGAAAGGTACAAGATGCTTCTAGTTTTACCATGAGTCGTGGAGCACGAGCAATTGGAAATGATAATTTTAGCCTTGGCCGCATCCTAACAGACACTAGAAACTCAGCTGGTAATTGTTTAACTACTACTCCTGCTTCCCAGATTGTTAATGTCAATGGTAATGCCGAAGGCATCAATGCTGGTCTAAACATGGGCTACAGAGACCATGTTGTCAATGGTCGTTTTTCAACAAATACAGTTGGAGTATGTACTCACAGATTTTTCCCTCAGTCTGTATCACAATTTGTTGATACAATTCCAGAACTGAAGACTCATAAGATTGGTACAAGTCTAGTAAGCACTGGAGGTAGGCTAGGTTTAGATAGAGCCCAGAATCCTATATTCTGTACAACAACTAACACTTCTGGAAATATTAAAGGAAATCATTTAGATTCTAATGGAATTAGGGTTCATGGGCCAAAGGCTGATGTTCCTTATAACTCATACTCTGCTAGACCGTTTAATCCTGAAAAAGGAGCATTCATCACTGGAATCCAGGGCCCTCAGGTTGGTGGAGCAAATCTACCTGGCCATCGTGCCGATAAGGTTGGTGGAGCAGTTCCTCGTGTAAATCACGCTATTTCTCATCGTGGTTGGGCTAGACCAACTAGAAATCCTTATCCTGAACAGTTCGTTCCTCCTAATAATGCCCCCGCACATCTAAAGATTAATGATGCCACGCATTACAAAAACGGATCATCTTAAATATATCTAGTTTTTCTTAACCAGAATGGAGTACGAGTTCACCGACAATGTTATTCGGCGTTTCGCAGAGGAGTTTCAGAAGATCTCGCCTTACAGCGGGGCCGGAAACTGCCATGTGAGATACTCGTCAGAACGGGTTACAGTTCGCTGTCACCCAGAGTCAGAGACATTCGCATCAATGTTCAACTTTCTTGCTGTGGTATGCCTACTTTATGGGCTTACCAAGCTTAAGAAGTGGTATGAATAAGCCTTTTAGGCAAAAACGGAATTTTTACATGTTATTGGTTATTGCTATTAACATGTCTAAAGATGAATTTCTACTTTTCATTGTGGGCTTCGGAGCTGGTGTGGGTATAATCACAACAGTCGGATTCTTGCTAACAAGCATCCCCTTACTTAAGACTATAGCATATGCGGGTTTTGCTCTAAGCGTAATAGCTGGAGCATTACGGTTGCCGTAAAGCTACTTAACTGGTGCCCAATGAATTTATATAAATGATTCATCTTTATTTAACACTTTGTTCCTTCGAAGAACTCAGGTTAAAAACTACGATTGACATGTCCAAATTACCTTCAGACAAGCTAGCTGATGAGTGTGATAACATACTCCAGCATCATAAGGCTTGCTCTATATTTTTGGGTTATCTAGATGTAGGGTGGATGCTAGATCCTAGACATGAAGCTAGAATACGAAATCTAATTCGAAAGTTTGATGTTTATCTAATAACCTTTCATATTGAAAGCCTACCTTTTTCATGGAAAAACGAAATTGATACTGTGTATGTTCAGAAACACAAAGATGGAGGCGCCAAAACTATCAACAATGGTTGTGCTCTACAAGCTCAATCTGAAATTGAAGACAGATGATCTTCTACAATCTCTTCCGATTAATCAAAGCATTGTTAAGGTAGAGAAAAGGGGTGTCCTACGCAGGGGTGAAAGTTCACGCGATAAGATTCGGAGACGATCTAAGAAAAATGAAAAAACCAGCACAACTGGGTTTGGTCATAATTCAATTACCATAGTAATGTTGAATGATGGCGGAGGCACCGTCCCAATGAAAGAAATTACGATAAAAATCTTTCAGAATGGTGTATTTCATTTGACAGGTGTTCTACATGATGATTACGATAAGTCATGTATTGCTATCCTTCTCCGAACAATCTGGGAAGAATGTCGTGAATGTATTATTGATCCACCAGAAATGTGGAATATTGATCAGCGTCGTGTAGTCTTGATGAATTATACTACTGAACTTTATCCGAAGACAACAGTGGCACGAGAAGCACTGTATAATTCTGTTCGGGGTAAGGATGGAATTGTTACTTCATATAATCCAGATGTTTATCCAGGTGTAAAAATACAGTTTATGCCTTCAAAATGGACAGCTAAAATATTTCGCACCGGAAAGATTATTCTAACCGGAATTACCACACATCCAGATTGCCTTACATTTGTTGATGAACTTTCTGTACTTCTAAAATCTTCCCTACCCATGGTAAAGGCATGCGCCCCATAGGTTTTCTAGTATGTGGGCCCTCAGGAGTAGGGAAATCGTCGAATTTTAATAAGATGCTTTCCAACGCAGGAATATCGCAAGAAGTATTTTTAATTGACCCAGATTTAAGAAAAGAATCTTCTAATGACGACCGTTCTAAACTAGCCTTAGAAGATGTTTATGATGCTATTTCTCGTGGAATCAACTTTGGTTATTCTGCTACATGTGGAGGTGGTAAGGTAGTCCTAGATTTAATTAAGAAAATGAAGGCAAAGAATTATCATGTAATCATATCGATTGTATATAGCTCATTACCAACAGCCTTAGAACGAATCCGGAAACGAACTCATCAACCTGTGCCTGAAGGTGTGGTCGAAGACTTACATGCGTTTTTCAAAACAAAGGCTGAAAAATTTATGAAATTAGATGTTGAAATCTATCTGTACAATAACGAAACAGAGTTCAATCTCTTACTTTCAAAAAAACATAAGAAGATAGTGTGTAGACATAAGGATTTAGATTTTTATTTTGATATATCAGGTTACTGTGGCTCCAGCTGATTGTTGTGGTATTTTATTGAAATAATCTGTTAAGCTTTTTACATGTATGAATAATCCTACAACAGCAGCTGTTAAGAAAACAAGCCACCAAAATACACCATTTCCATATGTAAAATATTTGAAGGTATAATCGCCTGGGGTTCCATCTGGTAATTTATCGCGTGACGTTGCGGCTGCTGCGCCTCCTAGAATGATGAACAGACTTGCTATGCTTCCTGCGAATAGTCCTGTGCCTACGACGTCTGACATTCTTCTTTGTTTTACGTTTATGTTTTCGTCCAGCAGCTACTACCGGCTCTTCAGTTGGAAGTCTTCTACGAAATGTTCGCGGTATTTTTGGATGGCGCCTTCTCCCACCTAGCTTGTATGGTTGTGTTCCAGCGAGACCATCATATACAGCACCAGCCTTAAGTTGATTAGCAATATTTGTTAAATTAGCATGATTTCCAGCAAAGGATACGCCCGGGATAGATTTTCCTTCTGGAGCAGGTGGTACCGATATTTCTCCTCCACCTTTCATAGTTACTCCACCAGCTCTTGCTTGACTAGCTTGTTCAGCTATTGAAGCAGCAGTTTTTGCTGCAGCAGCATTTAATAATCCACCAGGTACATTTGATGTTGAACCATGTAACTGAGCCGGGAGACCCGTAGCAACCTGCATTCCACTTGCGTGGACTGTCATCGGCGTAGAAGAAACCATCTTAATGTATCACAGAGAAATAAGACAAGAATGACAACTCTGAGTGCTATCCAGATTCAAGCAATGGTTCGTGACATGGACGAATCTTTCCGCAAGTATCGTAATCTTAAGGAATCTAATCCTGCTCAATGGGCAGAGAAAATCAAGGCAGACAACAAGACACTCTATGATGAGTTTCCTACAGTTTTTAATATGCATATGAATGGAAAACTAGACCATACATTTTTTGAAATGCTTCAACTTAAACGAAAGATGGAGAAAGGAGAACTGACAGAAGACGAAGCTTCTATTATTGTAGGTCAAAAACTGTTTAACAAATATGTTGACCCTGTAATTAAAAATCAACCTCCTCCCCCCACACTTTCCTACGAGTCTTACTATAAGAATGTACAGAGCTCGTCTGGGAGTGGGAATGAGTCGAGAAGTTAAAAAATTGCCACAAATGGTTTATCGTCCAGTACTAGGATTAATAGGTGTAAGGTGCTGTAATATAGCACCGCTTCCTCCTTCTAGAAGTGTATTAGATGGAGGTGTGGCAGAGGATTCTGGAATATTTTTAAATGGAGGTAGTCCATCTGGATCTGGTAATAATTTAGTATTTAATGGAGGTAGTCCATCTGGGTCTGGTTCAGTATTAAACGGAGGTACCCCATTCGGGTTTAGACCAAGAATAGATGGTGGCAATGTCTCAGGATCAGGAATAGGGGCATTATTCGATGGAGGTAGTCCAGTTTAGTCAGACCCGCAAAAATATGCTAGAGGATTTCCTTAATTCTATATAATAAATGGCAACAACCCAACAAGTAACCTTTCAGTTGAGACGTGGTAATACTACTGGCACAACTGGGTGGGTACAGCAGAATCCTACCCTAGCAGCCGGAGAACCTGGTTTTGAACTAGATACTGGTAAACTAAAGATTGGTACTGGCACAGTAGCATGGAACTCGCTACCATATGTTTCTGGAAGTGGAGGTAGCACGGTAAGCGTACCAGTTAATTCTATGCTATGGAGTGCTTCTGGAACAAGTATAACTGGAACAACCGGATTACAATATTCTTCGACTCGTGGAATTACGATGGAATCCTTACAAATCAGAAGCAATACTCAGCAGGTAGCAATTGGTAATCAGGCTGGAAAAACAAATCAAGGAGTAGATACTGTTGCTCTAGGATATCTAGCAGGTAGTACTGATCAGCAATTAAGTGCGACTGCTGTTGGAACAAACGCAGGATCTATCAGTCAGAGTGAGGGTGCCGTTGCCCTAGGGTTTAGAGCAGGTATACAAAACCAAGGTCTTCGTGCTGTTTCAGTTGGAACATCAGCTGGAGCAATTAATCAGGGCGAATATTCAATTGGTATTGGTTATAAGGCTGGTGCTGGTGTTTTAAGTACTCAAGCAGCTAATACTATTATTTTAAATGCTAGTGGTGGAGAAGTTAATGGTGTAGCTGGCCAGACTGGTTCTTTTTATGTTACACCTATTCGTCAAGATATAACAAAAACTATTCCTCTATTTTATGACCCCACAACAAAAGAGATTGTTCAGGGGCTTTCTAATCTAGGTGGTGGTAGTATTGGAGTAACTGGTGGAACTGGTATTGCTGTAACTCTTGCAGGTACTACATTTGTTGTAACGAGTAATGTACTGGACTCGAATAATAATGTTACAGTTGGAACTGGTAGTTTATCTAGTGCGCCGAATACTTCTGTTTCAGTGGGATACCAAGCTGGTCAAATTAATCAGCGTTTAAGTACAGTAGCGGTGGGATACCAGGCTGCTCAAAGTAATCAAGATACATATGCTGTAGCAATTGGATATCAAGCTGGACAAACAGGCCAAGGAGGTTCTTCAGTTGCTATAGGGCAAAGTTCTGGTAAAACATCCCAATCTGCATCTGCAATTGCTATAGGTCGTTATGCGGGTAACACCGGCCAAGGTACTGGTGCAATTGCTATAGGTAATGAAGCAGCTATGTTAGGACAAGGAAATTTTGCTATTGCTATTGGAACACGTGCATCAGGTATCAGTGCAATAATTCAACCAGCTAACACTATTATTTTAAATGCTAGTGGAGCTGTAACTTCAGGAATCTCTGGTCAGACTGGGTCTTTCTATGTTACACCAATTCGTAATAGTGTGGGAACTAACAGTTTACAGTATAACCCAGGTACAAAAGAGATTACGTATGGTCCGCTAGGAGGAGGATCAGTGGTTGGGGTGACTGGTAGCACTGGTATTGGTGTAACCTTTGATGGTACTACATATACTGTTGGATTTAGTTATGCTCAGGGGGACTCTGTATTTATAGGTGCTCGTCCTCAAGTTCCAACTGCTGTTTTACCGGGACGTGTTGGGATAGGCAGTATGGCAGGAGCAAGAAACCAATCTACTAATTCTATTGCTATTGGAGCCAGTGCTGGAACTAATCTTCAAGGCGGTACAACTGGTGGGGCTATAGCTATTGGTTATCGAGCTGGTGAGAGTAGGCAAGGTGATAGTTCTATTGCTATTGGACTTTTAGCTGGTGCTTACCAACAACCAGATAATTCAATTATTTTAAATGCTACTGGCACTGAAAAAAATGGGGAAGTTATTCAAAATACACCCGGTCATTCCTTTGCATGTTATATCCTACCTGTCAGGACAGATGTGACTCAGACTATTCCTCTGTATTATAATCCTACTTCAGGTGAAGTAGTTCAAGGAGCACCTGGTTCTGGCGGTGGTCCTGCGCCTGGTGTAACTGGTAGCACTGGTATTGGTGTAATCTTTGATGGTACTAACTATACCGTTGGATTTAGTTACGCCCAAGGTGATCCTGTATACCTGGGTAATGCAGCTGGAAGCCAAACGACCAGCGGTGCAGCAGTTATTGGCTTAGGAGATTCGGCAGGGGATCTTAACCAGGGTAGAAGATCGATTGCTATCGGATATTATGCCGGATCATCCAATCAGGGTGGGTCTGTTGGTTCATCTATTGCTATTGGAGATAACGCTGGAGCTAACCAGCAAGGCGCATTTTCTATTGCTATCGGAGCTGAGGCAGGATCAACTGGGCAGCTCGATAATTCAATTATTCTAAATGCTAGCGGTTACGCAGTAAATGGTGGAGCTACTTCAGCATTCTACGTTACTCCAGTAAGATCAGATGTAAGTCAAACTATTCCCCTGATGTACAACCCCGTTACTTACGAGATTGTACAAGGAGCAACTAGTTCCGCTGCTTCTGCGCTTGGTGTATCTGGTAGCACTGGTATCGGAGTAATCTTTAATGGTACTACATATACTGTTGGATTTAGTTATGGAGATAAAGACGCTATAGCCCTAGGTTTCCAGGCTGGACTTCAAAGTATGTCTAGCACAGTATCAATTGGTGCATATACAAACCAAAATTTAACTCAAAATTTAACTCAAACCGGTTTTTCCGTTTCTATTGGACATCGTACAGGTCAGGATTATCAGGCTTCCCAGACAGTAGCAATCGGAAGCCAGGCTGGACAAACTTATCAGGGTACTAATTCAGTTGCTATTGGATATCAAGCAGGTAAAGTATTACAAGGCGGTACAACTGGAGGGGCTATAGCTATTGGATCTCAAGCAGGTGAAACTTCACAGGGTGTAAATGCTATTGCTATTGGAGCTTTAGCTGGATATACTGGACAACCAGATTATTCAATTATTTTAGATACAAGTGGTCTAGGAACTGTTGGTACAGGCGGAGTTCCTAATAGTTGTTTTATTAATCCTATTCGACAGGATACAACCCAGACTATACCTTTGATGTACAATCGTGCTACATATGAAGTTGTCACTGGAATGGATCCTATATTTTCAAGTGGTGTAACAATGTGTGGAACTCAATTTTTAGTTGATGCCGATGCGTTCCCTGGTGATAATGGTATAAATGTACCAGTAAAAACTCCTCCAACTGGATATGCTTATGTGGATATACAAATCCCATTAGTAACTGATACTTCAAATGTACAAGTATGCCCTATCTTACGAGGATTCACTGGTATTAATAATGGTAATGATTGGGGGCGCCTAATTGGTGTAGAGTGTCTATTAAATGGTATTAGAGTTTGGACACAACAGCCTGGTGGTTCTTTATATGGATTTCCTGTAGGTTCAACTTATGCCGGGTTTTCTTGGGATGTAATCACATTTTAAACTCATCTCTAAGAGCCATGATAATTTTACCTAGACGATTCTGACCCTTCCATTTTGTTGGATCAGCCGATTTATCTGTATTTTCAGAAGTTCCAATACCCCAAAATGAATCACGAGCATCAGCATAGCCAATTAGTCTTTCTCCCGTTGCTACTAACTGTTTCTGTAATTCTGGATGCTGGACAAATTTAGCTTTTACACCACGCATCATAATTTCTAAACGTTTATCATCCCAAATTTCTTTATGAAAATTAGTAATCTTCTTTCCGAGAGCTTTCACAGCCTTTCCTGAAGGAGTTTCAATAATCTTTTTGTACATTTCTTCATCACCAAACTCTTTCGCTTTCATAGCCTGGAAATAATGTTCAACAGTAGGATATCGAACATCTGAAATCTGGATTGGATACTCTGCTTGATTGGAGAATGTTCTGTATTCTCCCTTATCTTCACCTGGTTGATTGAACAGCACAGGTTTTTCTCCGGGTGCTTCACCGCCTTTTTTCAATTTTCTAGTTTTCTTTTCTGGTTGAGGAACAGGTTGATCGTTAGGTTCAGTAACAAGTTCAGCAACAGGTTTCTCACCACGTACAAATACAAAGGTTCTATTTAGAAATGCATAAGTTTGTTGTTCAGGTGTGAGCACATGTTTAGTTTGACGAGTGTATAACTCCGAGAACATATGTGATTCTTTCAAGTCAAATCCATGCTCCTTAAAGATTTCTGTAATTTTTCCAAATGGAACAATGTATTCTTTTGCTGGTTTATCGAATGATTCTAGTGTAACATTAATAGGTAGACCAAACTCTTCAACCCAGGTTTGCTTGTCATCATATCCCTTAGTAAATTCACCACCAACATCCTTGCCATTCGTAAATATATGTGTTTGTTTTCCCATTAGGAGTGAATATACAGTCTGACCATCTAAGCAAGTACCAAAGAATGTCTCTTTCGTATATGTATCCACATTCTTTACAAATGCCCTGAAAGATTCTTCAGATTCACAGGCATAGTGTATCGTAAACTGGCTTGACGATGAATCATATTTCTTAAGTTCTTCAAATTGTTCTAGGTATTTTGTAGTTGCTTTTTCTTCTCCTGAAAGAAGTTTGTACTTTGGACTAGGTTGTTCAAATAAAGGCTCAAGCATTGTTCCTTCAATAAATAATACTGCGGGACGATAATCAGTGGGATTCTTTTCCTTATCATCTAGGTAACGCTTACAAGCTTCTTTTAGTCCACGCGTAGCAGGGTCAATACCAACAACCTTTCCTACCTTAGTACGCTTCCATCTATGGAAATCACCACCTTGTCCAACTCCAAATTCTAGAAGAGTAGAACCTTCACGAATAACTTCAGAATATAGCTGGTCTTTTACACGGTTATTGAACTCGTAGGCAGGCTGGAGAATACGTGCCTTACGATTGATTTCTTCCTTGTAATAGACTTCATCTTCTTGTGAATCATCTATGGGTATTGACGCAAAGTTAGAAATCATTTCTTCAGATACTGGGATATGAATAGATGACCAGATATTATCTGCTACAGCCCTATCATTCCCATACTGAGTCTTATTCAGAATACGAAATTCATATGTTTTGTCATACCTAGTTCTCATAACCCTCCATCTTTGCGTTTCAACATCATATGAACATTCAATAATTGTATTATTTTCTACTCGTGTTCCTGTTTCATCATGTGCTAGACCTTTTGCGTCTACAGGTACCATAATTTTGTAAGCTTCGGGGTCACGTGGATTAGAAGGTTGAAAGAGTGAAGGAATATATGTATTTGAGTCTGCTAGTTTTTGCAGGTCAGATGGCAAGGCTTTGGGAACATATTCCCCAGTTAGTGTTTCGCATGGATATAGCACAGATTCAAATGATGACCTACTTATGTACAATTCCCCTTTCTTGACCATGGTATCTTGTACTGGGTCATACGTCTGGTCATCTGATAATTTAAGTAGGAAATCAATACTATTTTGCTGAGGAGGTTTCCATTTGTAGACCGTGGTCCATGTAGCACCTTTCAAAACATTCTTTGGTGCTACAGGACTTAGTCTAGGTGTGAAAATAAGTCCATCAGTTTCATATTCATAGTCAGTTTCCAATAGTTGTTTAATACAATCTTCCATTACCTTTCCATCACCAGCTAGAAATAACTTAGTTTCAATGCGAATTGGGTTTGTTGTTGCTTCAGTAATAAACTTGGTTTCAATATCCTTGGCAAACTTAGAAGCATAGGTAAGGCGTCCTTCATCTCCCTTCATCAGAGGTAGAGAATGAATATCCTTCCCCTTGTAGCGATAAATATCAAAGATACAGAACAGATTCTTTTGAGGGATATATTCTCCATCTACAAAATCCCCAATGTAAGCATCATCAGTTGTTTTTAACCCAGTCCAAACAACCTTGTTCTGCTTATTGATTCTCAGAACCTTCTTATCTCTTGCTACATACAGACCAAACCGCTCTCCATCGGCTTTTACTGTCACGGTGTAATCACTCCAGATATTATGGGGGCGTTCCTTTTTTAGAGTACGACGTTCTAAGGTTACAGGATTATAGAAAGCTAGCCTAGATTGGCGAAATTCCTGGATATACCGTTCTTGGTCAGTTGGTGTCAGCAGAAACTCAGATTGCTGGAATGCTTGAAGGAGAGTATTGATAATCTTTAAAAGAGATTCCGTAATTATAGATGATGACATAGTTGTAGTACGATTCACGAACTCAATTTCTAGTTCATAAATATGTTGTTCTTTGAGGACATCTCGCAGAGAATGCTTCTTATCCTTGCGCGATTTGACCATTGAAAAGTCAATGTGAAATAGTTCATCCTGCGATGTAAATGTTTTACGATTCATTAGACGCACAGAACTTACTCGTGGATCATTTGGTGAAGCTTCCCAATCCTTACGTACATTCTCTTCTAGTCGAAGCCTGAACCTAGAATAGATATCGGGTAAATCAATGTTTTTCACACCTTGATAAGGCGTCTTACGTTGAACTAGGACTGGAACACCCTTGAATGAAGATGTTGAGCATACACGCTGGATTTGTTGTGGGGATTCTACTTCTACACGAATATTATCAGGATAGAAAATGCGAAGTATAGATGTTTCAGTCGGAGGACCTAGTGAAACAGTTTTTATAGCTTCTAAGATTCTATCTGCTGTATCCTTTGTCTGAATTGTTCCAGGAAGAACAGAACATTCGAACTCTGATTTCTTATCTTTTTTGGCAATGTCAATAAAAGTGTGGATAGCTTTTGTATCCATTTCTATTGTATTTATACCTGGAAAGTACTAAGTCCATTTTTCACTTGATGTTATTATAAATGAGAGGTGGTGCTCTAGAAGGCTTATATAGTCTTTTCTTTATCCTTGCTGTCGTTGGATGTTTAGTTCTAGGAGGATATCTTGCTTTAAAATACGTTAAACCAGTTCCAGAAACAGTGAAGCCTCCTTCTCAGCCTACTCCTGCTGTACCCGAACCAATTCCTCATGGTTGGGGACCTGGACCTTGGGGGCCTGATCCATGGGTACCTAGTTATAACCCAGATGTTCCTAGTGTTGAACCTGAGCCGGCACATAAACCCGCTCCAGCAGATAATTTCAAACCTGTTCTAACACTGATGGAAGCAAAGTATAATCCTGTTGGTAGAGAAATTCAGGTCAAGTGTAAGATTTTACCCAGCGGTTCAGTACCACCTAGTAAATCCTATAGTATTGCGTTCAATGTTATGGAGGATGGTAAGAACACAGTAGATATTCCAGAAGATGAACCTTTGTCTGCTTCGGAAATGTCTGGGTTTGAACAAGTATTTTTAGTACCAGTAACTGGGGCAAGCAAGGATGTTACTGCGGATAAATTAACTCTGAGTGGCCAAATCAAATTTCGTGAAAATGGTACTGTAAACAGTGGAGTTGTTGGTGTACCTACAACAATTAATGTTTCCTAAATTATAAAAATGAACATACTTATGTTAGTAATTCTGCTAGGAATAGCTGTTTTAGTTGCATTATGGGTTTATTATTCTATCATTTCACCTGAAACTCCCCAAAGTCGCGACATGCTTAGGTTTAGAACCTATGGGCTGCCTTTAGCAATACTTGCTCTAATGGGTGTTGAAGTAGTATGGACTTTTTATTCTGATAAGCATGCCTTTGATTCAAACGTCAAGCGCTCTGAAAAATTAACATCTAAGTATTTTTCTGCTGATGAAGGTGGCCGTAGACGTAGACGATAAACTATTCCATCATGCGTTCATAGGTTTTCCTAGTTTTTAAATCTTCAGCCATTCTAGATTTTTGGTCAATACAATAAAGAATATATCTTTCCATCTCTTCCAAACAATCTTTTGAGAGATGTTCAGATGAAACAAAAATTCCATTTGGGGCTTCTGTTACAGTTGCCTTATCCTTTAATACAATTGCGTGTATCTGCGCATGTTCAGTAACATCGAGCCTATCAATCTGTTCCTTCATCCATTCCAGTCTTGAGCGATTCATTTAAATCTAGTACGTTCGGTTTCTTTAACTTCCTTGTTTTCTTAGCCGGACTTTCAACAGCTTGAATAGTTACAACCTTTTCTTCAGCAGAAGACGTAGAAGATGCCATTGTAGGTACTTCAACCTTAGTTTCAGCATATAGTAGGGGTTGAAGTGGAGCTGGTTTCAAGGCAGTTCTTAGTCTTCCAACTACAACTATAGACTTATCTTGCTGTTTGAACTGGGGACCAATAACTTCAAATTCAAATTCCTGGCCATCTTCAACAGTATCATATTCTGTATTCCCAATATGTAGGTCGCGAGGAATTAGAATTTTTAGCGGAGAAAGTTCAGCATGAATACCAATCTTAGTTTTTAGTTCAGAACTTGCTCTGAAAATTTGTCCTGGATGAGGGAGACATACATCTGCTTGAAACCTGACTTCATAATCGGTACTTCCGTTTGACTTAACTCTACCAAGACCGTATTCCAGTATTGTAACACTGTCTTCACCAATATATCCTTCTGCTGAACATCTACCTTCAACGTTCATCTTGAGTTGAGCTAGGATAGATGGTAGCATATTCTTTTGGAGAAATTTAGGATGAATATGAACCTTGCGAGTTAGCTCGCGACGTTCAAATAGTGGATCCATTCTTTCTTATTGTATTGTTAAGTTTAAACAGATTCATTTTTGACTTACTTCTTCAGAAATCCAAAACAACCAGAAGACGTAACTTGTTCAACTGCCCATGAGGCTGCTAGCATAGCCTTTGCCTCTGAATCAGGAAGATGAGATGCCAGCCATTCACCTAGTTTCTTCTGGAGAGTCTGTAGTAGTTTTAGAGCTTCTTCCTTAGTCTCGGGTGCCTTGCTTACAATATCCGTAACAAGCTTTACGAGTGTCTGCTGGGCCTCGTTTAAGTCAGTAGGAGGTACAGCAATCGTAAGAGTTGGCGCAGGATCAGACATTTATTTATTAACAACAATTTAAGTGTTTAAGTGATTATAAAGGAAAATGAATCGTGCTCTAGTTGAAGAACTTGTAGGATTCAAGAATATTTCTTTTGAAGTTCGTAATGGCATTACTCATACTGAAATTAGAATTAAAGGTGATGCTGTAACAACTCGTAGACACGGCTTTGTTTCTGATATTTATATTAATCGTCGTACCCAGGAAATGTCTGTTGCTCGTATTGATTCAAAGGACGAATCTACTCTAAGAAAAATTGTTGGTATTGTATCACGATTTAAGTTTTGATATCATTTCTTTGCGATTATTATCCTCATCAAAGATATCCCACTCTTCCGGAGTCCACCACATAATATCCTTACTTCCATCTAAGACAACTTGACGCACAGCTAAGGCCAAATATTGACATCTGTCAGTTTTTGTTTTTACCGTTTCTGGAATTGGATAACCTAGCCAAATAGCAAACTTATGTAGTAAGGGTTCTAAATATGAACCACACGCTCTTCCTTTAATAACCTTTGATCTTTCTGCTCTCTTTAATTCATCGGACTTATCATCCAAATTAAATACTAGGCGTCCACTCTGAACTGCTGCTAAAAACTTAGTCCTAGTTTCCAGAAATAAATCTATTCTCTGCTTTACCCATTTGTAATACGCATCAGCTTGCTTACCTATTGGTGTTATCAGTTCATTCTGTTCATTATAAATCTTCTTTGACCCTAGAATACGCATATCAGAAACCTTTAATAATTTAGCATAGATTGGAGGATTCTTCCAATCAAGTGATAGCATATGTTGTATACGTTCTGCTTCAGTCATCTCTTGATCTACAATGTACCAGTCAATTACTTGTTTATTAAATCTGGATTTGATGCCAGCCGGAATCTTTAACTGTTTACGTTTCTCTTCTAAGGTTGATTCCTCCTTTTCTTCTACCGCCTTAACTTCTAGCCTTGTTTGTTTTCCCTTGTCTTCTTTAATATATCTATCCTGCATTGCGTTGAAGTCTCCTAATGTAAAAGCATACATTGATCCCTTAGATTCAATAAATCCCATCCGTCCATTTCGATCTTTTATCTGAAATCCAGTTTCAATAGCATTGTGTAAGGTATATAGGATAACATCTCTATCATACATTCTCAGTTGAGGACTAGCATATAAATCATCTATAGTCCAAACAGGTTTTCTCAAAAACAATTTCATAAATTTATCTAGGAGTTCATCTCGCACATCTATATATGCTGATAAGGGTCGTTCATGTTCTGGATCAGGTGTCGATTCCTTGACCTTACATGAAAAATCGATAGGGCCAAAGGTTGGTGCTGCCATTTCACCTAGAGAAAGTGTTACAGGTTTACCATCCTGAGATCTATTCTGTTCAATTCTTAATTCACGCCATTCTTTCGGTAAACTGTTAATATCTGTTTGAAGAGGACAATCCATTGCTGATTCCATAACTACATGTTTTACATTAGCTATTAATCTTGCCTTTGCTTCAACAGCGGTTCTATAATAAAATTCATCAATCAGTTCACGTTCTGAGTTTTCTAGTTTACAAACATGGAGATACACCGTACAGTTCTGTTCTTCAAATGGTAATGCTTGATGAGAACATGTGCGAATACCTCTTCCAACAACTTGCTCAATCTTACTCATATTCCAACAATATTCAATAACATGTACTTGGCGAATGTAAGATAAGTCTACACCTTCTGAAATAGCTGGAGAAGCAATAATAACCTTGATATCATTACCATCCTTATTTTCTATATTTTTTAAACGTTCTAAAGCTCTACGACCTTCTGCTGTATTTGATAATTCAGATGTAAACAGAATATACTTTCCCATTGAACCTCGTTCAACTTCATTTGCTGTTGTTTTTAATAATTTTGTTCCTAGAGCAGATTCGTATCCGTGCTCTTCCAAGCACATAGCAAATAATTGCGCCCCCATTTCAACTAAATTAGAATAGACAAAGATAACTCCCTTAGATTGCTTAATCAATTTTGTTATTAGAGCAAACTTTGAACTATGGTCAGCTACTCTAGATGGGGCTAAAAATTTATCAGTGTATTCAAATTCAGAATCTTCATCTTGTGATTTTTTAAACGTCGTTCTAAATGTACCGTTTTTTGGTAATACACATATTGTTGGCCCAGATGAAGCAAAACCTAGTTTAAGGTCTTTATGTGATTTCAGTACCTCTGCTTGAATACCCTGAACAAATGACGCGGTTAATGTTAGAACACTTCTACGTTCTTTTATGTGGATTGGTTTATTCTTTATTAGATCTAGTGTAGCAGGTTGTGCTATCATATTTGCTGGCGGTGGAAGTCTAAATGGAAATGTCAAAGGATTATCACCACGAATGAATGATACATAATCCTGACACCATCCTCTGAACTTCTCTTCCATACCTGGTTGAAAATTTCCAGATTTGGTGAAGACCTTACTAGGCAAGAGCTGTGTAGTCAATGGTTGCTTCCTCTCATTCCATAAAAACAAATTGAAGTAAAAAATCATTTCATCATAACTGTCGAACATAGGTGTAGCTGTCAAAAGAATTAGCGTAACATTATTTGCTGTTTTAATTACACGGTCAAGTGCCATACTGATAAGTTTAGTTGGCATACCATCTTCAGGATTACGAATACTATGTGCTTCATCAATAATAATTAATCTGTTATCAAACGTTTTGTGTATCCACGCGTCACCTAGTGAATCTTGTTCATTAATTAGATTAGCAAACGTCTTGTATCCTTGAAACTCATAGAACTCTGAAATAATACGTTGAGCAATTGTATTCATGCGTTCCCTGGTTGCCTTGTCTGTCCATTTCAATGGTTCACTCTGAATACGTAAAAGCATATCTAGATAACGACGACCAGTACATTGCTTTGATAAGAGTATACCATCTGGGTCAACGCTGACCTTAGACATAGCAAATATCTGTGTCTTGAAGTTATCTTGTACTGCCGGATTAGCTAGAACTAAAACACGTTTATCTTGGAACTCAGGTCTGATAATGTATTCTTCTGCTATTTGAATTGCTGTACAAGTCTTTCCAGTTCCTGTACCGTGTACCATTAGCAAGCAACGTGTTGGTGAATCTGGTGAAAGTACTCTACGCAAAAATCTTTGATAATTCTGTAATTTAAAATCACGTGAAGCGGATTGAGAACACATCTCTTCACGTAACTGTTTTAGTGTATCTTCTGAGGCAGAGGGTAATACATTCCCTCTAGTCTCTTTCAATTCTGGAAATGATAGGTTTGCCATATTACTTCTTTCGGGGTGTTTTTAATGCTGCCATTTCATCGAAATGTTCTGCTACCATTGCTCCAACACCTAGTAAACATAGTAATCCAGTAAGAGCATAGCTAGAATAGGATGCTGCCATGCTTTTCTTTTTATCTTCAACGAATTCTGGAATTACGTAATACTCTATGATAAAGTACGCGGTAATTGCCACTAACGCAACTATGATGTTAAATAGGCGATATGTATGCTTATGTGACCCCATTTATGATAGTAAAACGGAATTAATACATGTTAATGTATACAATATTACACTAACATGGATCGCTGTTCCAACTGTAAAAAGAAGTCTCATGTTATCTTCAAGTGTACTTGCTGTGCGCTATTTTGCGTAAAGTGTAAGACACCAGAAGATCACAAATGTTCTTTTGACTACAGAGCAGCCCACCAGAAACTCTTGGCATCACAAAACCAGGTGGTTCGACACAAACAGATAGAGTCTATTTAGGCTTTATCCATTTTTTTATTCATCAGGTGTGTTTTCATGGGCATCTAGTTTCTTATTTGCTACACTTAGATCCCATTCAAGGTTATCGATGTGATTTTCTAGTTCTTCAATCTGAGTTTCTAGGCGCTGTGCCACTCTATCCTTTATACAAGTATTCACTAGAAATCCAGTAACAAAGGTAGCGGCATATAGAAAAACAAAGGCGGAAGGTTCAACTACGTACATTTTATAAGTATGTAGTTGACTCTGCTTAAATTAAGTTAAAAATTGGGGTTACCAGCTCCACATCAAGTGTCCAGTCCAGATTGTTTCCCAGTTCCACATCAAGTGTCCAGTATTCCAGAGTCCAGCCCCATTCCCCACTAAATCTGAAAATCTAGAATCCGTTTTTATGGCTAAATTTTATCTTTTAAAGCAATTTGGGAAACTCTTCTTAAAGCAAAAATAATTTTCATTTGATTCTTAACAACTATCTCAAAATGTCTTATATCAAATCTGGATTTGTTCTAATTCTGGATTCAAAGCAAGATATATTTGCTGTTTAAGATAGAGTACCGTGTCTGTATGGGCATAGTACTGTATCTGTGTAGACCTAGTACTGATTAATATAAGACCAGCTTCGCGTCTTTAAGGAATCCTTATACTGGTCTTTTCGCCAATCCACTAAATTTTTCACTGGGTAGGTAGCAATTTTCGCCGATTTTTGACAGAATATCGCTTTACTATATAATCTA